>Ga0272448_1001168_pt1 | contig 36648 bp, 37 predicted proteins | sample YNPCB0191_FD_202220 | JGI IMG/M metagenome (GOLD analysis project Ga0272448, IMG submission 202220) | Hot spring sediment microbial communities from Yellowstone National Park, WY, United States - YNP-CB-019-1 | ecosystem: Environmental > Aquatic > Thermal springs > Hot (42-90C) > Sediment...
AGTCCTTGTTCAACGGGCATAGAGGGCGGGGTCAAGGTTTCGTTACTAAAAATTCTTCGCTTTCAGCTCGAATTTTTAGACGAAGCCCTTGATTCCCCTAGTAGCGGCGAGTGAACGGGGAGGAGCCCAAACCTATCTTGTGCGTAGCACAAGAACCGTTGACTTTTGACTTTTGACAGTTGACTCTGTGTTAATTGTCAATAGTCAATTGTCAATTGTCCTCGCGCTGCGCGCGAGGTGGGGGTTGTAAGACAAGAAATTCTTTCGACTTTTGACCTTTGACTTTTGACAGTTGACTTTATGTCAATTGTCAATTGTCAATAGTCAATTGTTAAGAAAGAGTTGGTTACAAATTGTTTTGTTAGCCGAAGAGTTCTGGAAAGGCTCATCAAAGAGGGTGATAATCCCGTAGGCGAAAACAAAACAACCAATTTTCTTGTTCTTGAGTACTCCGAGGACAGAAAGCTTCGGAGGAAGCAACCGGAACTATCCGGTAAGGCTAAATACATCTTGTGATCGATAGTGAACTAGTACCGTGAGGGAAAGGTGAAAAGTAGGCCGGTGAGGCCGGTGAAATAGAACCTGAAACCATATGCCTACAAGGAAGCGAAGCTTGTGCTCCGCACAAGAACCGTTGACTTTTGACTTTTGACATTTGACATTTTTGTTAATTGTCAATTGTTATTTGTCAATTGTTCTCGCGCGGAGCGCGAGTGACGCTGTGCCTATTGAAGAATGAGCCAACGAGTTATTTTGCGTTGCGTGATTAATCCCTACGGGGAAAAGTCATAGGGAAACCGAGTCTGAATAGGGCGTCCAACACTGACTTATACGGACTAAACACTGACTATTGCGGAAATTTTTCCGTCTTAGTCCGTGTAAAGTCTGTACTAGTCCGTGTTAGCGTAGCGCGAAATAGACCCGAAGCCAGGCGAGCTTACCTTGGCCAGGATGAATCTCGTCGAAAGACGAGAGGAGGTCCGTACCGGTGGATCGTGCAAAATCCTCGGATGAGCTGAGGTAAGGAGTGAAAAGCTAATCGAGCCTGGTAATAGCTGGTTCTCTCCGAAACAACTTTAGGGTTGGCGTCGAACAAAAACAGGCGTGGGGTAAAGCCACTGGTTCGAAAGTAAAGGGCGAAAGCTCGGCTTTCGAGTCAAACTCTGAATACGCGCCTGAATCGGTTCGGCAGTTAGAACATGGGGGCTAAGCTCCATGCTCAAAAGGGGAACAGCCCAGACCGTCGTCTAAGGTCCCTAAATATTTGCTAAGTGTGAAAGGTAGTAATCCACCAGAGACAGATAGGAGGTTGGCTTAGAGGTAGCCATCCTTTAAAGAGTGTGTAACAACTCACTATTCGATGGTGGGTTGCGCCGAAAATTTACCGGGGCTAAGCAAATTACCGAAGACACGGGTTGTCTTGTCGAAGACAAGACGCACGGATTTACACGGATACAAGTCGCCTTCGGCGACCACACGGATCTACACGGATACTTAAATTTATCCGTGTCCATCCGTTTTCTTATCCGTGTTTATCAGTGGTCTCGCCTTCGGCGAGACAGCGGTAGGAGAGCATTTCATAAGCGCTGAAGATTGACCCGTGAGGGCGATTGGAGCTTATGGAAGAGAGAATGTTGGCATGAGTAATCGCAATGTCGCTGAGAAAGCGGCACCCCGAAAATCCAAGGTTTCCTCCGCAATGGAAATCAACGGAGGGTTAGGCGGCCCTAAGGCAATGGCGAAAGCCGCAGCTGATGGACAACTGGTTAATATTCCAGTCCCTCCATCTTTTCCGATGGAATTACAAAGCGTAGTAAATCGAGCATCTTAATGGTTTGGTGTCTCCGATTCGAGTGCGGATACGAGGCAAATCCCGTGTCCTGAGTTAAATCTCAAGCATCAGATAAGGAGCGAGTTTGGGTTTTTACCTAAACAAGTCGGTTGAGCACGCTTTCAAGAAATCTTCCTAAGGTTAAAAAGATGGAGTCCGTACCGTAAACCGACACAGGTGGATGAGGCGAGGAGCCTCAGGGGAACGAGTGATTCCTCGTTAAGGAACTCGGCAAAAAAGCGGCCGTAAGTTCGCGATAAGGCCTCCCGTCTTGTCGAAGACAAGACGCACGGATTTACACGGATACAAGTCGCCTTCGGCGACCACACGGATCTACACGGATACTTAAATTTATCCGTGTCCATCCGTTTTCTTATCCGTGTTTATCAGTGGTCTCGCCTTCGGCGAGACGGGCGCAGCGAAAGTACCCCTGGCGACTGTTTAACAAAAACACAGCTCCCTGCTAACTCGTAAGAGGATGTATAGGGGGTGACGCCTGACCGATGCGAGAAGGTTAACGTTCTCGGTCAATGCTTCGCACTGACATGCGGATTAATGCTGATGCGGCACTGCTATGCCGCCGCTGATAAATGCCGATAAACCTATCCGTATCAATCAGCCGAAATCAGTATAAATCAGCGTGCCAATGCGGAGCATTGGCTGAAGGACCGAAGCCCTCGTCAATGTCAGCGGTAACTATAACCGTTCTAAGGTAGCGCAATTCCTTTTCGGGTAAGTGCGGAACTTGCCCCTTTTCGCCGCGAGGCGAATTGTAAAAGTCGGCTTATAACGGTGAAATTCTTATGCTATAATGAGCATATGGACAATACCGTGGGAAGTCCCCTGAGTTTATCGAAGGGTGACCCCGTAACGACTGAGGTTAAAAACCGAAATGGTATTAAATCGTTAAACCATTACACGCCGACCTCTTTATCGAAGAAAATACGAAATATAGAAGAATATATAACTGGGTATATTGATGGTGAGGGATGTTTTACTATTACATTTAATCGGAAAGCAAAGGCATTATTAGGCTGGGAATTAAGACCAAGTTTTTCAGTGAGCCAGAATGAAAACCGACGTCAAGTGTTAGATATCATACAAGAATATTTCGGTTGTGGATATATCCGCCGCGATTATTCTGATAAGACGGTGAAATTTGAGGTTAGAAACCATAATGATCTAATGACTAAAATCATTCCTCACTTTGAAAAATTTCCTCTTCTTTCGTCAAAACAAAAGGATTTTGAACTATTCAAAAAAATATGCAAGATGATTGACTTAAAGCTTCATCTCAAAAGAGAGGGGTTCATTAAAATTATTCAACTTGCATATCAAATGAATGGTTCTGGAAAAAGGAGACGGGCTCAGGAGGAAATCATTAATTCCCTTCGATAAAGATGAAGATATAGTCTGATACTTATTGTAAAATAAGAAAACACTTAACGAAGTTCCGAAGCGCACGAAAGGCGTAACGACTGGGGGACTGTCTCAACGAGGAGCTCGATGAAAATGCGATTCCCGTGAAGACGCGGGATACCTGCAGCGGGACGAAAAGACCCCGGGAGCTTTACTGTAGCTTGATATTGATTTTAGAGTTTTAATGCGTAGCGTAGTGGGGAGGCTTTGAAGCCCTGATTTCGGTCAGGGTGGAGCCGCCAATGAAACACCCACCTTTAAAACTTTAAAGTCTAACCAGTCCAGAACACCACAAGGTTCTGGAACTATTAACTTTTGACCTTTAACTCCTGACAGGTTGTCAAGGTCAACAATTAATTGTCAGTTGTTCCAGCTTCTTGTGGTGAAGCTGGACTGGGACAGTGTCTGGCGGGCAGTTTTTCTGGGGCGGAATCCTCCTAAAAGGTAACGGAGGAGTCTATTAAGGTCGGCTTAGCCCGGATGGAAATCGGGCTGGACGTGTAAAGGCAAAAGCCGGCTTGACGGCAAGGCTGACAAGCCGCGCCGGTGCGAAAGCAGAGCTTAGTGACCCGACGGTTATATCGTTCGCTTCGCTCACTCATCGTAATGCGAAATACGCGAATTCGTGCGAATACCGCGAATAAATTTTATATTCGCTAAATTCGCGCACATTCGTAGATTTGCATTATGGTTAGCGAGCGGAGCGAGCGGTTCTTTATAGGAAGGCCGGAGACAACGGATAAAAGCTACCCCGGGGATAGAGCCTGAAATAAGGCTTTGTCCTTCGATACACTCAGGACAATCCTGAGCCTGTCGAAGGATTGTTGTCCTCCTCTGCCGTAAGGCAGAGATATAATAGCGGTTTATAACGGTGAACTTAGAACGGTCTTTCCTCATCAAATAATGAGGTTTTTGATTCTAAGAACACCGTGGGAAGTTGAGAAGGATAAATCAACAATGAATTTAACCAAAAAACAAAAATCGGCAATTATTGGAATGGTTTTAGGAGATGGTTATCTTCAAAAAACCGGGAAGAAAAACGCTCGACTTCGATTAGAACATAAAGCCGGACATTATGATTATCTTGTTTGGAAAACGAAAATTTTACCGCAACTTTTTCAAGGTAAACCAAAAATATTAAAAAGAATTCATCCAATAACGCATAAAACATACAGTTATGTGAGACATCAATCTAACTCATCACCATATTTAGGAAAAATTCGCGCTTTATTTTATCCTAATAATAAAAAGCGCATTCCTGAAAATTTGGAAAAATGGTTACGTGATGATATTGCCTTCGTTATTTGGTATTACGATGATGGCTATTATTATCGACGCGATCAATGTTTTTATCTCTATTTAGGAAGAGTTTCCGAGCAAGAAGCAAAAACTGCAAGCACGGCAATCAGAAATAAATTTAATTTGGTTAACCAGATATTGGATAAAAAGCAGAAAGGTTTTGTTATTTATTTTCCTCCATCTGAAAGAGAAAAAATTAAAAAAATAGTCGAAAAATATTTTGTGCCAGTAATGGCATATAAAATTCCTTCTTAACCCCGTAACGACTCATTTGCGTTTTGCAAATGGAGTTCTGGTTTAAACCAGAGCTAATACACCGCTCCCGCCAAATTTTTGTGAAAACAAAAACTTAGGCGGGTAAAGATATAGTCTAATACATTAAAAGTATTGAACAGGCTGGTGAGGTCCGAGAGTCCACATCGACGACCTCGCTCGGCACCTCGATGTCGGCTCGCCCTAGCGCGGGGCTGAAGAAGGTCCCAAGCGTTTGGCTGTTCGCCAATTAAAAGGGCACGCGAGCTGGGTTCAAACCGTAGGCCGAAAGGCCAGGCGGCTACGTTGAGAAATTAACGTTAGCAAAACCGACTCATATCGGTGAAGTCCTAGCATTGAACAATAACCTGTCATATGTTAGGATAATACCGAGGGAAGTTGTATATGCCTTATTATCTTTCGCCAACTCAAAAAGCTTATCTGGCAGGATTTCTTGATGGTGATGGAAGTATATATGTCAGATTGAAGCCTAATCCAACCTATAAATATGGATTTCAAGTAGCAACTTATGCTGTGCTTTTTCAATCTGCGAAAAACAAAGATAATTTTAAGAAAATATGCAATCTTATTAAATTAGGTTATATCCGCAAGCGAAAAGATGGAATTCTAGAATATATAATCAATAGGAAAGATTCGCTTCATTTATTTCTTAAAATTATTAAACCATATTCAATCTTAAAGAAAAAACAGATAGAATTGATGATTAAAATTCTTGATAAAAAGGAGATGGTCAAGAACAAAAGAGATTTCAAAAATCTAGTAAAGATAATTAAGAGATTTAAAGATTTAAACTACTCAAAAAGATACATGAGGCATATATCAACCCCGTAGAGACTATCCGGTAGCAATCGGATGAGTTAAGTTAATTTGGCTTAGCTAAAACGTCGGTCCCCCGACCGCGGTCGGGGCGGTGGTATAGTCCATGCCGTTAGCAATAACGGAGAAAACATGCGTGAGACAGGTTGGTCTCTATCTGCTGCAGGCGTTGACGCTTGAGGGAAGTTGGCCTTTGTACGAGAGGATCAGGCTGAACGAACCTCTGGTCTACCGGCTTTGGCACCAGCTGAAGCGCCGGGTAGCTATGTTCGGCAGGGATAAGCGCTGAAAGCATCTAAGCGCGAAGCTCCTCCCAAGATTAGGCGTCATGTCCTGTCGTAGACAGGACACACTAATAACCACTAATATAAGCGCTTCGCGCGACACGAATAGACACGAAATAGGATTAAGATAATTATTTATTTTTCGTGGCCATTAGTGTAGCGAGTGTAGCGAGCTTATATTCGTGGTATTTCGTGTGTCCCGCCTACGGCGGGACAAAGACTCGTGGAAGACTACCACGTTGATAGGCTTCAGGTGTAAGCACCGTAAGGTGTGTTTCGTTCGCTTCGCTCACTCATCGTAATGCGAAATACGCGAATTCGTGCGAATACCGCGAATAAATTTTATATTCGCTAAATTCGCGCACATTCGTAGATTTGCATTATGGTTAGCGAGCGGAGCGAGCGTAGCCGAGAAGTACTAATAAGTCGAAAACTTGTCTCTATCCATCGCTTATTTTTAACACTGATTAATACTGATTTTAACGGATAAATACGGATAATAATCAGTATAAATCCGTTTTAATCCGTATAAATCAGTGTCTAGCGAAACGAAGTGAGCGGTTGGGTTGAGAATTCGGCTAGTTACCAAAAATTGTTTAGTGACCTCCCGGTGATTTAGCGACGTGTGCCCCATCTCTTCTTCTCGCACTAAAATTTTCTCTAGCGATCTCCTGGTGATTTAGCTTAACGTGCCCTACTCGATCCCATTCCGAACTCGATAGTAAAAGCGTTAAGCGCCGATGATACTTTCGCTTTCGGGTGAAGGGAAAGTAGGCTTTGCCAGGATATCATTGGAGAAAATTTAGTGCGGGGGGGGGAAGCGGAGCGAAGCGAAGTCCCGCATCAAGCTCTGCTTTGATGCGGGGTAGGATTTGCCGGGAGTTTCTATTTTCACTTTGGTATTTATTAAAATTGCAAAATAAAAATTTAAAGGTATAATAAAACTAGGCCATGGATAAACGTTTGATAAAACAAATTATTTACGGCGCTGGTTATCTCACAGTTTTCTTTTTTATCATTTTTACGATTTATCTCTTTTGGTTTAAGCCGGCACCCACTTGTTTTGATAACAAGAAGAATCAAGGCGAAACTGGTGTGGATTGTGGTGGCCCTTGTCCCCCCTGCGAAATTAAAACCTTAATTCCGATCGAATACAATTGGGTAAAATATTTTCCAGCCGATGACCAAACAATAATTGTGGCTGAAATTAAAAATCTTAATCAGAACTGGGGGGCTGATTATTTTAATTATACCTTTGACATTTATGGCGAGGGTGGAGTAAAAATTAAAAGCCTTACAAAGGATTCTTTTATTTATAGTGGGGAAATAAAATATCTTTTTGAACCAGTAGAAATTAATTCTAAAAATATAAATGATGTTAAAATTTCTTTTTCCAATATTAATTGGAGATCGATAACGGATTTTTCAAAACCCGATATTCAAACAAGAGGAATTAAAACTGAATCAATAAGTCAAGACGGAAATAAAGTATTAATAAGTGGGGTTATTACTAATAATAATGCTTTTAAATTATCTAAAATTAAAATCGTTGGATTTTTATTTAACCAAAACGGTACTCCAATTAGCGCTTCAAAAACTGAATTGGAAAATATTAAAGCTTTTGAGGAAAAACCCTTTAGAATTAATTTTCCAAAAAATATTTCTTTAATAACAACTCCAACAACAACTCCACTTTACAATTTCAGTCGCGACTTAACAGTTGGTTCAAAAGGAGAAGATGTTAAAAAACTGCAGGAATTTCTTAAAGAACAAGGCGTTTTTAATCGTGAAATAACTGGTTACTTCGATTCTGCTACCAAAAATGCTTTAATTCAGTATCAGAAAAAGGTTGGTATCTCCCCTGCTTCCGGCTACTTTGGAGCAAAAACTCGAAATTACATTAACTCATTAAAACCAAAAACTCCCCAAATTGATTTATCAAAAGTCGACCCTAATAAAACAAAAATTTATGTTGAGGCACTTCGCTAAACCTTACGATTCTAAAAAAGTTGAAGATAAAATTTATCAACTGTGGGAAAAATCTGGCTATTTTAACCCTGACAAACCGCCGATTGACAAAGTCAAAAGTCAAAGATCAAAAGTCAAAAGTTTCTGTATTACTGTGCCGCCGCCAAACGTGACTGGTTCGCTTCATTTAGGGCACGCCTTAAACGCTGTCATTCAAGATATCTTAATCCGTAAAAAAAGAATGGAAGGTTATAAAACTCTTTGGTTGCCAGGAACAGATCACGCTGGCATTGCTACCCAAAATGTCGTTGAAAAAGAATTAAAAAAAGAAGGGTTGACTCGCCATGATCTCGGCAAAGAAAAATTCTTAGAAAGAATTTGGCAGTGGAAAGAAAAATATGGCCATATTATTTTAGATCAGTTTAAAAAACTTGGCGCTTCAATGGATTGGTCGCGAACCCGATTCACGATGGATTATGGCTATCAAAAAGCAGTAAAAGAAGCATTCATAAAATATTATGAAAAAGGCCTAATTTATCGGGCGGAAAGAATGATTAACTGGTGTACTCGCTGCCATACTTCTCTTTCCGACTTAGAAGTTGAATATAAACCTACTGAAAGTAAACTTTGGTTTATCAAATATTCTCCTCAAATTACCGTAGCCACAACACGGCCTGAAACAATGTTGGGCGATACCGCGGTAGCTGTTCATCCTAATGATAAACGTTACAAATATTTAGTTGGACAAAAGGTTGTTTTACCAATTCAAAATCGAGAAATTCCGATTATTGCCGACAAAAGAGTTGAGCCAAAATTCGGCACTGGCGCAGTTAAAGTAACGCCCGGTCACAGTTTTGTTGACTTTGAAATTGGCCAAGAGAATAATCTTGAAATTATTAAAATAATTGATGAAGAAGGAAAAATGACTGAACAAGCCGGCGAAGATTTTAAAGGATTAACCATTCTTCAGGCAAGAGAGAAAGTATTACAAGAATTAGAAAAACAAGGATTAATTGAAAAAGTTGAAAATTATAAAAATAATATTGGCCATTGCTATCGCTGCGGCACCATAATTGAACCAATGCTTAGCCAACAATGGTTTTTAAAGATGGATGAATTAGCCAAAACAGCGATTAAAGCAGTTAAATCTGGTAAAGTAAAATTTCATCCTAAGCGTTGGGAGAAAATTTATTTCGATTGGTTAAACAATATTAAAGACTGGTGTATCTCTCGTCAAATTTGGTGGGGACATCAACTGCCTGTTTGGTTTTGTAAAAATAAACAGGAATTGTTTGTGGTTTCTGATAAAAAACCAAAAAAATGTCCGTTTTGTAAAAATTGCGAAATGGAACAATCTAGCGATGTTTTAGATACCTGGTTTTCGTCAGCGCTTTGGCCTTTTGCTACTTTGGGCTGGCCTAAACAAACAAAAGATTTAAAACAATTTTATCCCACCCAAGTACTTTCTACTGCCCGTGACATTATTAATCTCTGGGTGGCGCGGATGATTTTTTCTGGCTTTGAATTTATGAAAAAAGAACCGTTCAAAGACGTAGTCATCCACGCTACGATTTTAACTAAAGAAGGCAAAAGAATGTCTAAGTCATTAGGCACCGGCGTTGACCCAATGACATTAATTGAAAAATACGGTGCTGATGCTACACGCTTTGGCTTAATTTGGCAGGCAATGAAAAATCAAGATATTCGCTGGACCGAAGAACATGTTATTGCCGGACAAAAATTTTGCAATAAAATATGGAATGCCACTAGGTTTATCCTTATGAACAAGCCTTCGCAGAGTGACGCTGATCTTAAAATTCTTAGAAGTAAGTTAACGCAGATAAAAAACTTAACTGCAGCAGATAAAAGAATACTTACTCAACTGGCAAAAATTAAAAAAGTAGTTGAAAAAGATTTAGATAATTTCCATTTTGGTCAGGCACTCCATAAACTTTACCATTTCTTCTGGCACGAGTTTTGCGATAAATACATCGAGACAAGCAAATCGCAAATAAAAAATCCCAAATTAAAAGACAATACCCAAAAAATTCTTCTCTATATTCTTTTTGAATTTTTAAAGCTCCTTCATCCTTTTATGCCTTTCATTACTGAAGAAATTTACCAAAACCTACCCATAAAAAATAGAAAGTTATTGATGATAGAAAAATGGTAGAGCTTTAGCGCAGCGCAAATCGCTAATCGCAAATCGTTAAATTAAAACGCTTGGCGCTATGCGCTTTGCGACTTAGCAATGTTTTTTTTATTCATCATTCTCGGTTTGCTGCCGTCTTTTGCTTGGTTGATTTTTTTTCTTAGAGAGGATGTCCATCCTGAACCGAAAAAAATGATTGCTCGGGTTTTTATGATTGGTGCCTTAGCGGCTTTTTTTGCTGTCGGTTTTCAATTTTTACTAAAAAATATTCTCCAATCTTTTCAAATCAACGAATATCACCTTATTTCCTTTTCTCTTTTTGGCTTTATTGAAGAAATTCTTAAATTTTTAGCCGCCTATTTGGTTGTTAGAAAAAGCAAATTTTTTGATGAGCCGATCGACGCCATGATTTATATGATTACCGCGGCTTTGGGATTTGCTATGGTAGAAAATCTTGCTATAATGCTTAGTATAAAAGTGTTATCTGAGGCCTTTGGTATAATTATTCTTCGCTTTGTTGGTGCCACCTTGCTTCATGCCTTAAGCTCAGCATTAGTCGGTTACTATTGGGCCAAAGGATTATTGGAAATTAGAAATTGGAAATTGGAAATTGCCAAAGGTATTATCCTTGCCACTCTCTTGCATACAATTTTTAATTATCTTATAATAATATCTAAAGAAGCAATAATTTACCCAATAATATTTTTAACGATTGCAGCATTATTTATCTTCTGGGACTTCGAGAAGGTAAAGACGTAGAAGCAGAACTACGCTGATGAGTACGCGGAAATACGCTGAAACTAAAAAAATCAGCGTAAATCAGCGCAGCAATCAGCGGTAATCAGCTTCTATATTTTATGGATAAAGACACAAAAAAATTTTTTGAAAAATTAGCCGGAGTCAATTCCAGCGACGAACTTGATGAAGAAATTGAGTTAGAGCCAAAATTAGTTTCAAAACAAGAAAAATCATTAGCCGAAGAATCTTTAACTGATGAAGTTTTTGAAGATACTGAAGGAGAATTAGCGGTAGATGTTTACCAAATGCCAACTGCTTTTGTTATTGAGTCGACCATTGCCGGTGCCAATCCTGAAGATATTGATATTTCTCTTTCCCCTGACTCAATCACTATCAAAGGAAAGCGAGAAAAAGAAGAAAAAATAAAAGCTGAAAACTACATTCATCAAGAATGTTATTGGGGAAGATTTTCGCGAACTATTATCTTGCCTCAAGAAATTGACCCTGATAAAGCGCAAGCAACACTTAAAAATGGTGTTTTAAAAGTCATTCTACCTAAAATTACAAAAACTAAAGTCAAAAAAATAAAAGTGAAGTTTGAATAAAAATTAGAAGCGGATTTACGCGGCTTACAACGCGGATGAACGCAGAACTCCCAACAAAAAACCGCCCCGCAATGCGGGGCGGTTTTTTTGTTCTGTGCCCGGGGTGGGACTCGAACCCACAACCTCTTTAAGAGGCAAGGATTTTAAGTCCTCCGCGTAAACCAATTCCGCCACCCGGGCATTTTATCTTTTAAATTTTTAACCCGAGGCCTGGGTGGGAATTGAACCCACGTATAAGAGTTTTGCAGACTCTTGCCTTACCACTTGGCTACCAGGCCCTCATTGAACAATCCGCATAAACCAGCCGAAATCCGTATCAATCAGTGTTTCTATTAATTTTATCCTCTAATAATATTTTTTCAATCTCAGCGGCTTTTTCTGGACCATAATCAATTCTAAAAATAATCTTTGGCATTGATTTAATGTTTATCCTTTTCGCTAAAAGACGCTGGAGTCGAGGTTGGTTTTTCTCTAAAATTTTTAATACAGACTCTGCATTCTGTGGCGTACCTTCCACACACTTTTCATTCGGCTCAAATGGACAACCCTGACAAAAAGAAAGAACGCTAAAATTGACAACCGCTCGTTCTAATTTTTTATCCACCTCGACACCCGTAAGAGTCACCAAACAATTAGGAAATTCGAGTTCTCGAGAAATAATCTTATTTAATTCTTCCTTTATTAAATTAGCAATACGCTCTGGACGATATCGCATAAAAAATTCAGAATTTAGAATCTAGAAAATAGAATTTAGAAGTGCGTTTATTCTACTTTCTATTTTCTAATATATTAGATGATCCCCTACATTTATCAATATATCTGTTTCCAATAAAATACCGCACTCTTCTCCTTCATTTACTTGATTAGCGTCTTGTTTTTCTTTTTGGAGATTTAAAATTTTACCTTGACCAACAATTTGTTCTTGTCTTTGAATTTTAACAACTAGATTATTTTTAAAATTTCCCATGAGCACTCGGCCACCAACAACTTGTCGCTTACCAGATTTCTTTCCAAAAACTGCTAAAATTTCTAGTTGGCCCTTAATCTCCGGCTCTTTAAATTTTTCAATTTCTTCTTCTATTTTCTTTATCAACTCATAGATAATCTCTGAAGTGATAATTTTTATGTTTTGGGCCTTGGCCAAATTTTCCGCTGCTTTACTAACTTTAGTTTTAAAACCAACAATAATAGCTTTCGTATTAATAGCTAACTTAACATCGCCATCATTAATATCGCCAATCGATTGACTAATAATTCTTACATTAGAAATAGTTTTTATAATTTCAGAAAGGGCCTCAAGCGAACCAAAAACGTCGGCTTTAAGAAGAAAATTTATTTTTTGCTCTGCCTGTCTATCTGAAACAACCGGCTGTCCGCCAACTCCAACGGTTGGTGGCAGTTTTGATTTTTGCTCGCCTAATTCCTCACCTCGTGGTTGAATTTCAACCAGCTCAACTTTTCCACTGAAAAATTCCTCACCAATTTGCGGCATTGTTTCAAAACCAATAATCAAAGCTGGGCTAGAGGGAGAAAGCTCGTTGACTCGCTCGCCCAAAAAATTTTCCAAAATTTTTACTTTTCCAACAGCCGTGGCAGTAGCAATTTCATCTCCTACTCTTAAAATACCATCTTTTACAATAGCCACCACTGTTAAGCCCCGACGGCTATCCATTTTAGACTCAATAATTACCCCATTTGCTTTGGCAGAAGGATTATAAGTTAATCCTTCAATTTCAGCTGCCAATAAAATTAAATCCAAAAGTTCATTAACTCCCTGGCCGGTTTTGGCAGAAATTGCCTGCCAAGAAATATTACCACCAAAACCTTCAAGTAAAACTCCGGCTTGCATCAATTCTTGTTTTGTTCTTTCAATATTGACATTAGGTTTATCAATTTTATTGATTGCCACTATAAAAGGCGTCTCACTTTCTTTTAAAATTTCAATTGCTTCTTTGGTTTGGGGCTTTACCCCTTCATCCGCGGCCACCACTAAAATTGCTAAATCAGCGACTTTAGCGCCACGCGCTCGCATTTTAGAAAATGCTTCATGGCCCGGGGTATCGATAAAAGTAATGAGTTTTGAGTGATGAGTAATGTCATAGGCGCCAATCGATTGCGTAATGCCACCCGCCTCTTTGGCCACCACATTGGTTTTCCGAATATAATCAAGCAAAGTTGTTTTGCCGTGATCAACATGGCCCAAAATAACCACAATCGGTGGCCGCGGTAATAAATTTTGGGTATTAAGTTGTGAGTTTTGAATTTCTGACATTGTCTTGTAAAATTAACAAAAAAATCAACTAAAAGCAAGTGCTAATATTGAACAAAAATTTAAATTAAAGTATACTTCTATTATCTAAGGAGGAGTGCGGCGAATGGTAAGCCAGCAGTTTGCTAAACTGTACCCGTCTAAAAAGCGGGTTGTGGGTTCGAGCCCCACCTCCTCCGCCAATCAGTATAAGTGTTGATAATTCTTTATTTGTTTTAATTTTTGATAGAATAAAATTGAAAGAGGCGTTATTAAAAAACTTCAGTTTTACTAATGGCGAAAGTAGCCAAGGCGTTGGGTGTTAATATTGAGGAGTTAATAAAGTAAATATGCAAAATTTAATGACGACACAGAAAAATATCAAAAAAGAATGGGGGGTAAAGTTTAGACCATATTATGAAAAGCCCGATTTTATTCTCTATCATGCTAATTGTTTAGATATTCTTGCTGAATTTCCGGAAAATTCTATTGATATGGTTTTTGCCGATCCTCCATATTTACTATCCAACGGCGGTTTTACGGTTCATGCCGGAAGACGTGTTGGCGTTAATAAAGGCGAATGGGATAAAAGTAATGGATTAGAAAAAGATTTTGAATTTCATCTTCAATGGATTAAAGCCGTAAAACGCGTTTTGAAACCTCATGGAACTCTCTGGGTTAGTGGAACATATCATTCTATTTATCAATGCGGTTTTGCCTTACAACTTGCCGGTTATCATATTCTTAATGATATTGCATGGTTTAAACCAAATGCGTCGCCTAATCTAAGTTGTCGTTATTTTACAGCAAGCCACGAAACGCTTATTTGGGCAAAAAAAGATAAAAATGCCAAACATATATTTAATTATGAATTAATGAAAAACGGGAAGTGGTCAGAAGATTTTCTTAAAAAACCAAATTCACAAATGAGATCTGTTTGGGCGATTAGTACGCCTAAATCAATAGAAAAAAAATTTGGTAAACATCCTACGCAAAAACCGGAAGAGCTATTAAAAAGAATTGTGCTTGCATCTACTAAAAAGAATGATTTAATCTTAGATCCGTTTACCGGCAGTTCAACTACTGGAATTACTGCTTGTCTTTTAGGGAGAAAATTTATAGGAATTGACACAGAAAAGAAATATTTAGATTTATCTATCAAGCGTTTTGAGGAATTAGAGCGAAATTTAAGAAATAAATTAAAATATAAAAATTTATGAAGAAAAAAGGATTTGGCGGAGGAAACACAATTACTGGTTTAAGATTTGAAAAAGGCAGAGATATTCTGTCTATTCTTAGTAATACTAAAGGATATTCTGTAAAAGGCAACGTTATCTATTATCTTGGTAAAGAAGTAGCAAGAAGTTATCGTAAATATGGCCTTTATAAATTTTTAGAATCCCAAGGAGTTGATTATAAAAAAATAATTTCAAAAAAATTGCTACCAGACGAAGCATTGTACGTTATTGTAAAAAACACTCTATTTGTAATTGAAATGAAATACCAAGAGGTTACCGGTTCAGTTGACGAGAAATTGCAAACTTGCGACTTTAAGAAAAAACAATACAAAAAACTGATGGCTCCACTCAATATTGAAGTTGAATATATTTATATTCTTAGCGATTGGTTTAGAAAACCGGAATATAAGGATGTTCTTGATTATGTTATTTCAGTTGGCTGTCAATATTATTTTCAATATTTACCATTAGAAAAATTAGGTTTGCCAGTTCCAAAATAAATATTGGCTATTACTTGATAATAGTTTTCTTAATTCAAGCTTAAATTTTAAAAAGTAAAAAAAGTCTTTGTTTGCTAAACTTTATTAATTTTTAATTATGAAAAAACTCGGGATCTCTAAAAATGTTTTTGTTTTGGGGTTGGTGAGTTTTTTTAATGATGTGGCATCGGAGATGATTTATCCTCTGGTGCCGATTTTTTTGACCAGTGTTTTGGCTGCGCCAGTGGCGATTGTCGGTCTAATAGAAGGTGTGGCCGAATCAACGGCCAGCATTTTAAAAGTTATTTCTGGCTGGCTTTCCGATAAGCGGCAAAAAAGAAAACCTTTTGTTGTTTTAGGCTACTCATTTTCCGCCATTTCTAAGATACTTTTAGGTTTGGCTTATAGTTGGCCGTTTGTTTTACTCGCCCGTTTTATTGACCGATTTGGTAAAGGAACGCGCACTTCAGCCAGAGACGCTTTGATTACCGAAAGCTCGGAAGCTTCAGTTCGGGGAAAATCTTTTGGCTTTCATCGAGCGCTTGATACCTTAGGAGCAGTAATTGGGCCGCTAATTGCTCTTTTGGCGATTCATTTTTTAGATAATAAATTTCGCTTAATCTTCTTTCTCGCCTTTATCCCGGCCTTTATTGGAATTCTCTTGCTGCTGTTTTTTGTTAAAGAAAAGGAGAAAGAAGCAAATTCTTCTCCTACCTTTCATTTTCATTGGCGTAACCTTGACCCCTCTTTTAAGATTTTTTTATTGATTAGTTTTATTTTTGCCTTAGGCAATAGTTCAGACGCTTTTTTAATTTTGCGAGCCCAAAATTTGGGTTTATCATTGATTTTGGTTGTGTTGGCTTATGTTCTTTTTAATTTTACTTATGCCCTATTTTCAACGCCGGCTGGAATTATTTCTGACAAAATCGGACCGAAAAAAGTGCTTTTGACTGGTCTTTTGCTTTTCTCCGCTGTATATCTTTTCTTTGGTTTAGCACGTTCTAGTCTTTTACTCTGGTTTCTTTTCCCAATTTATGGAATTTATATGGCTCTCACCGAAGGGGTAGGCAAGGCTTACATTTCTAATTTAGTTCCCCAAGAAAAAACTGGCACGGCCTTTGGTATTTATCAAACCACAATTGGTCTCACCACTTTTTTCGCTTCTCTTATCGCCGGATTGCTTTGGACCTATATTGATGTTAGACTACCTTTTATCTTTGGCAGTTTGATGGCTATTATTTCTGCTTTTTTATTTATTATCTTGGAAAAAAAGATAAAACCTGTTAAAATATAGATACTTGAGATCCAAAATTTACCGGGCTGTAGTGTAACGGCTAGCACGCCCCGAAGGAAAACCTTCGGTTTCCTACGGGGTAAAAGTCCTTTTTTGTCTTATATCTTTATACCGGGACGTAGTGTAGTGGTAGCACGAGTGCTTTGGGAGCATTTAGCCCGAGTTCGAATCTCGGCGTCCCGACAAAATAAAAAAGATAGCCCTTCCGGCAACAATAATTTTTTCAACTTCCCTCTCTTCAGTCGGCAAATAATCACTTTTTTCAATAACAATATTCCTCATAAATATTTCCTATATTTTATATTGGTGAATTTTTGACCCTCTCTTACAATTTCTTCAATTTCTTTTTCTTCAAATGGAGTGAAAGTTTTTCCAGAAATTGTATGATTTTTTTGATAGTTTTGAAGATAATAAATTTTTGCTCCCCGAATTTCTCTGCAAATTTCTAAAATGTCTTCTTTTCTATGAAATTCTCTTATTATCGTTGTTCTGAATTCATAATCTATTTTTCCTGAAATTAGGTCTCTTACAGATTTTTTGATATTTTCAAACATTTTTTTTGTTAAAACTCCTCCGGCAATTTCTTTGTATTTTTCAAAATCATCTAATCTATATTTTACGTCCATTGCCACGTAATCTATTAATTTTTTATCAATCAAATATTTCAGCATCTCTGGGTTTGTGCCGTTCGTTTCCAATTCAACTAAGTAACCGAGTTTTTTTATTTTTTTAATAAAATCTGGGAGGTCTTTATCCAAAGTTGACTCCCCTCCACTCACTGCCACTGCCTCCAAAAAATTTCTTCTTTCTTTTAAAAAAGAAAAAATTTCTTTTTGGGGAATTTCTTTTTGTTTTTCAATCTCCTCCGGTAAAACCAAGTGGGGCACGTAACAATACTGGCACCTTAAATTACAACCAGCCAAAAATAAAACGGCAGAAATTTTGCCAGGATATTCAATTAAGCTTTGCTTTTGAATTCCTAAAATTTTCATTTTAAAATTGTTTTTTTAATTTTAAATTCCCGGCTTTTAATTCAAATTAGTTTCTATTAAAATTTTCTCAATTTAGATAAATACCGCAAACACAGCCTCATAGTTTTATTATTGCCGATTAAAAACAGCGGAGATAAAATAAAAAAACTATTTTTAACAACAGTAAAGTTTTTTGGGAATTTTTCCTTCTTCTAATTTTCCGAAAGGATTGCCAAATTTTCTAATATTTTCGATCATCTCTTTATTTGCCTCAGTCTGTAAATTTTCTTTTTCAAGATAACTTCTCAATTTTTTCATTAATTCTGGCAGATTGATTTTTGCCGGACAATTTTCATAACAAGCCAGGCAAGAGGCGCAAGAAAAACAATTTGAATCAACTGCCTTTTTTAAATTCTCTGAAAAACCAGCAAAAATTATTCCTTTTGAGCCCAGATATTTTGAGCCATAATTTCTGCCAATCTGATGAAAAACCGGACAAAAATCTAAACAGGCACCACAATTAATACAATATAAAATTTCTTCAAATCCTTGTTCCAAAAGTTTTTCTCTACCATTATCTAACAAAATCAAATTTACTTCTTTGGCTCCTTGAGCACCGATAACAGTTTGGTTTTGAATGTCGGCGGTTTTTGAGGGTCCAGAAATTATTGAAACATAAACTGGAAAATCTTGACCTGTTCCCCAAATAGCAGAAGCTTTGATAATTTTTAAAGCATCTTCTAAATTCTCAACAATTTTTTCAAAACCAGAAATAATAATATGAGTTTCAGGCCATCTGGAAACTAAAGAAATATTTCCTTCATTTTCTAAAATTAAAATTTTTCCATCAGAAGTGATAGCATTGGCTCCGGAAATTCCCACTTCAGATTGAGAAACTTTCTCTCTCAATAAATTTCTGACAAAAATAGCAATTTCCCCCGATTTTGGCTCAATATCTTTACCAAATTTTTCTTTGATTTTTTTTGCGATCTCTTCTGGAGTTAAATGAATAGCAGGTAATACTGGATGCGATTCTTTTTCTTCCATTATTTGACAAATAAAATCTCCTAAATCTGTTTCAATTAATTCTTTGCCAGTTAAAAATCCTTCTTCTTCAATCTCGTTAAAAGCATTTGACTTTGCTTTGATAATTTTTGTTTTTCCCTCTGTTAATTTTTCAATGATTTTTCTGGCTTCTTTTCCATCTTTTGCCTCAAAAACATTAATTCCATTTTCTTTTAGCGCCTCAATTGCCTTTTTCTTTAAAATCTCAATCTGCGAAATCGATTTCTTTTTAATCTGATAAAGTTCTTCTCTAAACTTTTCATACTCTAAATTATTTTTCAAAAGCGCTTTTTCTCTTTTTTCTTTGTATTCCAAAACCACCCGCCACAAAACTGCTTTTATTTTTTCATTTAAAAAGTCTCCTTTCATAAATCTTTAAATAATTCTATTAATTCTTTAACTTCTATTTCTTTGGCATTTTCTTTTAAATGAAGATAACAAAGAGGGCAAGCGGTGCAGAGTGTTTTTGCGCCAGTTTTTTTTGCTTGTCCGATTCTTTCCTCTGCAATTTTATTTGCCAATTCTCCTTCGTTTGACTTTACTCCACCGCCTGCTCCACAACAAAAACTTTCATTTTTTGAAAGTTCTATTTCTGAAATTTCGTATCCTAATTTTTTAATTATTTCTCTCGGCTCTTCAAAAATTTTAAGTCCCCTACCTAAATGACATGGATCATGATAGCTAACCACTCCGCGGTTAGAATTTCCAATTTCCAATTTCCAATTTCCAATTTTTCTTGTTATTGTTTGACTAATATGTTCTACTTCAATATCCCATTTTTTGCCCAAAACTTTTGGATATTCAATTTTAAAAGTCATTGCGCAGGCCGGACAATTGGTGATTATTTTTTTGACCGAATGTTCTTTGAAAATTTTTAAATTTTCCTCTGCTAACTTTTTAAAATCTTCAAGATAACCTGCTTTTAAAGCCGGAGAGCCGCAACATTTTTCCAATTCAGAAAGCTTAATAAAATCAATACCAATTTTCCTCAAAATTTTTTCATACTTTTCTTTGAGGTCTTTGACAACAAATTTCGTCAAACATCCGGGATAATACAAAGTGTTTCCGCCTAAAATTTTCTCAAAAATTTTCATATTACATCCAGCCCTTAAAAAGGGCAATGGCTAAAATTAATAAAATGAGACCGGCAACTAATCTCATATATTTTCTAAAATTTAATCTCCATTTCTCAATTTTTTCAACTTGAGTGAAGGCCAAAGCTACCGCGGCAATAATAATTAATAGAGGAAAAATTACAAAAAAAGCAAACCACATTATATAAGGAATGTGAAGAATTTTACTTTTGGTAGCCAAAATTGTAGTGTAAATCAAAGGGATCCCAACCGTACAAGGAAGTTCAACCAAAGAAGACAAAAAAGCCAATAAAATTGCTGAAGGAATTGTCCCTTTTTTAACTAATTTTTCAATTGTTGGCTTTGTACTTTCTGGAATTTCCAAGGAAATCCATTTTCCATAAGCAAAGAATTCTTTAATTAAAATTAAACTAACAATGAAGGCAAAAATTGCAATAACAATTTTTAGCTTAGAAATAAAAGCAACCAAAGACATTATTTTAAGAAGCCCAAGCAAGAAAAGAGAAAAAACTATAAAAACGCTTAAAACATAAACTAAACCAACTTTTACTGCTCTTTCTTTAGATCCGATGGCTAAAATATAAGTGAGCAAAAAAAGCAAAACAGAAAGCATGCAAGGGTTAATTCCTTCAGCCAAACCTAAAATTATTCCCAAAAAAAGTAAAGAAGATTGAGAAGAAATTTTAATTTCTTTTCCAAAAAGAGAGATACATTTTTCTTCTTTAGTTGTTTGACATTTATCAATTCCTCCGGCTGCTAAAATTTCTGTTGGTGAAGGACAGTAGGCTTGAAGGCATTTTTGAATTAAATTTTCAATTTCTTTTCCGGTTGTTTTTTCTGATCCAAAACCAACAATAAAATCCTTGCCAATAAAAGTCATTGGCACTCCTTCAGGTTGAGTATTATAGGCTTGAGCAACTTTTTGAAATAATTTCTGATTTTCTTCACTATAATAAACTTCAAACTCTTTAATTTCCAATTGAGGATATTTTTGTTTCAATTCTTCCAAAAACGGTTTCTCTTTTGCGCAATGAGGACAACCCTGTCCCCAGAAAAAATAAATCTCAACTTTTTCTGCTGCCAAAATTTCTTTTGGCAAAAAAATGGATAAAAAGAAAATAAAAATTAATAAAAAGAAAATTTTGTTTCTCATATCTTTATTTTAACTTTTTTTAAAAATTATTGAAATCAAAAAAATCAAAAACCCAGAAAGAATGATTAAAAGGCCGGCTGGAAAATTTGTTATTTGAGAAAGAAAAATTCCAAAAGTGGCTGAAATTACTCCGAAAATTAAAGAGCCAAAAGAGTATTGAAAGGAACTTTTGCTGAAATTTCTGGCTGTTAAAGATGGGGTAACAATTAAAGCCACTGGTAAAAGTCCGCCCACTAATTTTACAGTCAAAGCAACAATGATAGCAATGCAGGCTAAATAAATGAAGTTATATTTTTTAACTCTAATTCCTTCTGTTTTTGCTAAATCTTCAGAGATTTCCGTCAAAACCAATTTTGAATAGATTTTTCTGATTATTAAAAAAATTAAACTACACAAAATTATTGTTAAAATTGTGTCAGAAAAACTAATTTTTGTAATATCTCCAATTAAGGCCTCTTCAAGCTGATGTTCGTCAGAAAATGGCAGAATTAAAAATCCCAGAGCGCAGCCTGAGGCAAAAACTAGGCCGGTTAATGCTTCTATTGGCGCTTTTGTTTTTATTTCTAAAAGCCAAATTAAAATTCCGCCAACAATAATTGTTAGTAATGCTCCATAAAAAACATTAAAGTGATAAACCAAAGCCAGAGCCACTCCGGGTAATGCCAAATGTCCCAGCGGTCCACCAACCAAACCCATTCTTTTGGTAATCATCAAAGAACCCAAATATCCGGCCACTCCACCAATAAAAACTGCTGAAATTAAACTAAGAAGAAATTGAAAGTTCATAATGTTTGGAAATTGATAATTGAAAATTGAAAATTTCTTCAGTGTTTGTGTTCGTAAAATTTTATTCCTGTTCCATAGATTTTTTCTAAAACCTTTGGCGTTAAAACCTCTCTCGCAGGCCCAAAGCAACAAAATCCTTTTTTACTCAAACATAAAACATTGGTGGCATATTTGTAAATGATATCCAAATCATGAGTAATTAATAAAATGGTTAAGTTTTTCTCTTTCCAAAATTTTCCTAAAAGAGAATAAATTGTTTCCTCTCCGCCAACATCGATACCGGTGGCCGGCTCATCGAAAAATAAAATTTCTGGTTCTGAAATTAAACTCCAAGCAATAAGCATTCTTTGAAATTGACCTGAAGATAAATCTCCGGGATTCTTTTTTAAAATTTCTTTTGGTTCTAAACCCACTGCCTTTAAGATAGAAAAAATTTTCTCATCTGAATTTTCTTTAAAATGAAAAAACTCTTTTATTGTAATTGTTAAATTCTTAAATTTATCTTGGCTTAATCTTTCTGGTAAATAACCAATTTTTGGAATTTTATCTTGCCAAATAATTTCTCCACTTGAAGAAATTAATCCCAAAAGTGCCCTAAAAAGCGTTGTTTTTCCTGCCCCATTTGGTCCCAAAACAATCAAAAATTCACCCCTTTTCACTTCAAAGGATAAATTTTTAATCACTTCTTCTCCAAATTTCACATTCAGGTTTTTAACCTTCAAAATTGTTTCTTCCATTTTGTCTATCTATTATACTTTAATTCTTCTTTTCTATCTTCTAATTCTTTTTTAATTCTAGGTAGAATCTTAAATTTTCTGACGATTTTTTGCGTTTTTTCTCTGGTTGTTTCACCTACCTTAACAAAACTAATCGCCCCAACCGGACACAAATTAGCACAAGTTTGGCAAGCTACCATACAATTAAAAGGATTAACCACTTTCGATTTTCGTTTTTTGTAATCATATTTATAAACTCCTCTACTACAAGTAGTAACACACATTCCGCAACCAATGCATTTTGATTCATCAATTACTGGGCACCAATCAATCTTTTTCCTATCTATTCCATGCCATCTATCGAATTTGGAATTATTTTTTTGATTTTTATTCATGGGTTTTAGCTTATTCTTTTTGTAAATGTTTTTTCGTGTAGCTTTATCGTAAAAACCAAGAAAATCAAGGCAAAAATTACCATCATCGAAAAATCTAATGGCAATGGGTAATAATTGACACCTAAAATGAGACGTCTGACAAGATCAGTAAAATATGTTAAAGGCGAAAAAGAAGCAATTGCTCTTGCAAAAAATGACATTTTTTCAACTGGGATGAAAACGCCGCTAATAAAAACTAATGGAAACTTCACAAGAGATGAAATCATTAAACTTGTAGCTGGAAGGTCTGAGGGAGGATAAGCCGAAAGAAGAATACTTAAAACCGAAAAACAAAAATTTGCTAAAATCAAGCCCAAAAATAAAATTATAAAATTTAAAAAACTAATTTTAAGAAGCAAGGCAAAAAATAGAGGTATCACTGAAATTATAATTCCAAATAAAAATGAAGAAAAAATATCACCTAAAAGAATTGTCCAAAGAGAAACAGGGCAACTGGCAAGCCTCTCTAAGGTCTTTGAACGAGTTTCCCAGGACATAATTGAAGGACCTACTGCGGTGGCGGTAAAAAATGTTGTCATCCCAATTAATCCGGGCAATAACTCTTTCAAAGGTATACTTTTTCCTATTGTGAAGGCTAAAAACAAAAATAGAGGAAAAATCAGTCCAAAGATAATTACCGGTCCTTTTAAATAATAAATTTTAATATTCTTTTTAGTTATAGCAAGGGATCGTTCAAGCTGGGTAAAAATGGAATCAATTTTATGTTTCATATTTTTTGTTTTATCAATTTTATAAAAATATCTTCAAGCGAAGGCATCATTGTATCCAAGTCCAAAATTTTTAGATTATTTTCTCTGGCAAAATCTACTAAATTTTCAATTATAGTATGTGGGTTGGCTGTATAAATTCTAAACTTGTTTCCTGCAGGAGAAACATTAGCTATTTTCAATCTTTCAGAAAGTTTTGCCAGATTGACGGGTTTATCAAACAAAACTTCAATATACTGAAGTTCCATACTTTGGGCTCTTAGCCTTTCAGGTGTATCTATGGCGGCTATTTTCCCATGATTTATTATTGCTATGCGATGGCAAAGTTGGTTAACCTCTTCCATATTGTGGGTTGAAAGAAAAATTGTCTTTCCATCCCTATTCAGCTGCTGAACTTTCTCTCGCATCAACCTTGCGCTTTCAACATCAAGGCCAGAGGTAGGCTCATCTAGGAAAAGTATTTCAGGATTATTAATCAGCGCCATACATAAAAGAAGTTTTTGCTTCATTCCTTTTGAGAATCCTTTAGCCAGATTCTCCCGCACATCATACAATCTAAAATCCTTCAAAAGCTTAACAGCATTCTCTTCTCGCTCTTTTTTAGGCACTCCGTACAACTCGCCCATCAACATTAAGTTCTCCCAAGCTGTAAGGTCTACATAAACATTGGAAACTTCTGGGACCACTCCGAGGCATTGCTTAACCTCTAACGGATTCTTAAAAACATCATAATTAGAAACTAACGCCGTCCCTTCGTCGGGTTTTAAAAGGGCAGTTAAAATCCGTATGGTGGTTGTCTTCCCTGCGCCATTTGGACCTAAAAAACCAAAAATTTCACCTTTTTTAACCTCAAAGCTTATGTGATTAACCGCCAAAAGTCCATTATAATATTTTGTTAAATTTTTTACTTCAATTATATTATCCATTATATTTTTTATTCATGACTAATCTACCAACTCAACCTTTATTTCTGAAACTTCTTTGATTTTTTTAACCTTTTCTTTGATTTCTTCCAAAAAAAGATTCATTAAAGGGCAACCAGGAATGGTAAGTTTGAGCTTAATAGTTACTTTTCCGTTTTCAATCTCGATACCTTTGACAAAACCAAGGGTGACAATATCTGCCCCAAGTTCGGGATCAATAATCTGAGAAAGCACTTTTTTAATTTCTTCTTCAGTAATCATTTTTAAAATAATCCTTTAATAATCATCCTCCGCAAGCACATTTTGGGAAAGGATAATCTTTTGGGCTTGATTTTTTGTTGAAGGACCGGTTGGACGATATTCATCACTTTCAGTTCCGCCAACTGGACATTTGGCTGTTCTTTCCCAGTAATAACCATAAATTGAATCTTGCCATTCTTTCTTTTTTCCTTCTGCCTCAAAAATTTTATCACATTTTGGGCAATAAAATTTCTCTTTTTTTATTTATCTTTCCTTAAAAATTTAACAAAGTTTCTCCAAGGCTTCTTTTACTGGCATTCCTTCTTTAAGCCCAAATTCTCTTGCCTTTGAAGTAACTTCTATGATCTTTGTTTCCAACGCGCTTTCAATAGAGTTAATTCCTGCTATTCGTGCTGCTACCACTCCTTTTTCTTCTAAAGCTTTCATACTAAAATTGGAACAAACAATAAATCCTTTTTCTGCCTTAATCAAAACCACTAATGGTCCTTTCTCGTCTTTCATTATTTTTATTCCCAAGGCTGTGCCTCCCTTTAATTTTATTTGTTTTATTTCTACCATATTTTTCCCGCATTAAATATGAATGCCAAAATAAATCAGAATGTATTTCAGAGAGACGTAGAGGAATAAAAAACCAAACAGGGTTTTGAGTAAATTTGGTTTAAACTTCGCCACCAACTTTGCGCCATAAATTGCGCCAATCAAAGCGCCAATTCCTAAGGTAATAGCCACCGGAATATTGACCACGCCTTGGAAGAATTTGAAGAATGCTCCAACCAAAGCCATCCAGACAAAAGCAGCCATTGAAGTGCCGATCGCCAGTTTAACCGGCGCTTTCAGAAAATAAATGTAAGAGGGAACTAAAGCATAACCACCACCCAAGCCAATAATACCGGTCAAAGCGCCAATAACTGAACCCAATAAAGTTTTTGACACAGGTTTACCAGGAATTTCTACACCTTGAGCTCCTTGACCTTTAGCCAATAATCCTTCGTAAAGCATTCGCAGGGAAACAATAATAAAAGCAATGCCAATAATCAAATCAATCAAATCGCCGTAATTTTTAATGTAGCCGAAAACAATTGAGCCAATAATAACGCCTAAAACTCCCGAATAACCAGTCAAGAGAGCGGTTTCTTTATCTACATTTTTCATTTTTAGATGTTGAATTGCGCCTGAAGCAGCAGTAAAAACAACAGCGGTCAAAGTTGTGCCAACAGCAATTGCTGGATCAAAATGAAACCAAAAACGAATAACTGGCATCATCAAGGCACAACCGCCAGTGCCCAAAAGTCCACCGATTATTCCAGCCAAAATTCCAGTAATGAAATAAATGATGTAAATCATATTTTTGCCTTTAAGAATTTACTTAATAATTTAATATATTTTTTCACGACCTTTTGATTTAGTTTATAAAAAACTTTTAAGCCGACCTTTTTTGAAGAAATTAAATTCAAGTCTTTTAAAACTTTTAAATGATGAGAGACTAAATTTTGCGGTAATTTCAAACATTGCCAAATTTCACAAACGCATTTTTTGCCTTCGTTTAAAAGGCAAAGAATCTTCAAGCGATTTTCCTCAGAAATTACTTTCAGAAAACTTATAATTTCCTTTAGATTTTCACTGTTGGCCGAATTATTTTTACAACAAAACGATTTCATAATGGTGCTTAACTTCATCAATATCTATTGATATAGTAGATCCTCATTATTTTGTTGTCAAGCCCCCCCAGTTAATGAAGTTACACCTTGGTATCATCAGAATTTTGTTTTAAAAAGCAAAGGTTGGCACCAAGAGATTTGTTTTAGTGTAAGAATTCGCGCTTCACCTAGTAATTGCAACAAAAATAAAAATGCTCCCCAAAGGGGCGTTTTATTGTCCGCGTTAATCTGCCCCAGTAGTAGAGCGGAGATCACTACGGGGCAGCCCAAAACCGTGCTTCGTTTTGATTCTGGGCGCTTCTATTATTTTGCGTCGAACTCCTTCATCACGTCGTTAAATTTCTGGTTTAAATCGTTGATCGCCCGAGCCTCATCATTAATTTTAGCAATCAATTCTGGAATTTTATCTCCAGTGTCTTTTCCTAAAAATTTTTCCCGTAAAACTTCTAAAAGTTGAGTGAGATAATCATTGTAAGTAATTAAACGACTAATTAAGCCTGTTTCTGAGCTGATGGCTTGGAGGGCAAGCTGAGAGGCGGAGGCTGGAGAAATTTGAGAGAGATTTTTCGCCATTATTTCCAGTTGAATCGAAAGTTTAATTGCTTTTTCTCGGGCTTGGCGATTACGTTCTAATTCCTGAGAAGTTAAAAGCAGGGCTTCAGTGTATTTTTTTTCTTTATCAAGTTGGGCAATCTCGTTTAAATTATTGATCGATTCGTTTGAAATTGCTACAATTTCTGAAGCAATAATAGATGCTTCTTGCCGCGCCATTAAAAAATTTTCTGGGATAGTCTTTGGCTCAACAACAAAAAACCGAAGCAAAAAATAGATAAAAAGAGCAAAAAATACAACAATAATAAAAAGAATTAATAATCTAATCTGTTTAGGAATTTTAAAATAAAAATTATTAATCATTCAATATAGAGACGCTTGCCTGCCGTAAGCAAAGCGTAACGCTGATAAAGACGCTGATAAACGCCGATAAATACTATAAATTTTAGATTAACATAAAATATTGAAAAGAGCAATAGAAGATGCTAAATTAGATTTAAAGCGGGTGTGGTGTAGAGGCAACACGTCTCCCTTCCAAGGAGAAGATCGCCGGTTCAAATCCGGTCACCCGCTCATTATAATCCGCGTAAATCTGTTTCTAATGATCGCAGAGACCTGCGTTTATCCGCTTCTATTTTTTTTATTGGAGAGCTAAATCAAGCAAAACCTCTTCATAATCTAATTTGCCTGATTTTACCATTACATCATAATGGGCTAATTTTTGAATTAATTTTGTCGGCAAAATTTTCAAACTGGCAAAAATATTAAAAATTTTAATTGGCTCCTCTTGAGCGATAAATAATTTCTCTAAAGCAACAATTCGTTGAGATAATGGCCAATTTCTTAAAACAGCATTAATGTACTCAAAGATATTAGGCGATTCGTAACGATAATCACAAAACTTTTTTAAATCAAAAACATCAATTAAATATCTACCTTTATTCCCGTTGCTATCCGCGTTTATCTGTATCTTTATAAGTCCTATTTTATCCAATTCACTTATAAGTCCCCAAGTGTCATTCTGGAATACTTTGGCTAAAAAATTTAAGGCTTTTGGGGTAAGCGCAATGTTTCGTTTTTGGGCTTCTTTTTGAATAAAAAATCGCCATTTATCTCCTTCAAGATATTCAAATTTTTCCGCCAAAAATGCCTTTTTTGTCAAAAAATTTAATTCCGGAGGCGGAGAATTTTCTTCAGAAATTAAAATAGTAAAATCTTCAGCATTTAAATAAGAATTCAAAAATTCTTTTAATTTTTTTGGATCAATAACGAAAATATTTTTTAGGATGGCCAATTTTTTGATGTCAAAAATCAAAAGTTGGCTGCTGAATTCTTTCAATCTAAGAAATTCTTCCTGGCCTACACCTGTTAAAGGGTCGAAATCAAAATAATTATAGGAAAGATTAGAATATTTCCGCTTATATTCTTCAATGATTTTATTTAATTTTTTTTGCCGGCGATAAGAATCCGGACCATATAAAAAGATTAACATAAAAGATTATTCGTATCATTCGCATTCATTCGTAGATTCGTATTATATCTAAGCGGCTGGGGATAATACGAATGATGCGAATTACATACGAATGCCGCGAACTATAAATTTAGCATCACATTTTTTGGCATTTTGGACAAAAATGAGCGCTTCGGCCGCCGATTTTAACACGTTGAATTATGCTGCCGCATTTTTTACATTTTTCGCCTTCCCGACCATAAACTTTAAGATGGGATATATACCCGCCTTCTTCACCTTTAGCATCAAGATACGTATCAGCCGAAGTACCACGAAGCTTTATTGCCTCTTTTAAAATTTTTTTAATCGCCTCAAAAATTTTTCTTATTTCTTTTTCTTTTAATTCGCTAATTTTTCTTAATGGATGCACTCCGGCTAAAAATAAAACTTCATCAGAATAAATATTGCCAATACCAGCAATATTTTTTTGGTCCATTAAAAATGGTTTAATTTTGGCATGCAACCCATGCGAATATAAAATCTCTCTGAATTTTTCAAAAGTAAAATCTTTTTCCAGTGGCTCTGGTCCTAATTTTTCTTTTTTAAAAAAGTCGGCTAATTTATCTGTTTCAATAAGTTTCACATAACCAAACTGTCTTAAATCATTATGAAAAAGTCGGCTGCCATCGCTAAAATAATAAATTAAGTGATTCCATTTAGTATCTTCATCTTTTAATGCTTCGCCTTTTCTACGAAAAATTAACCTACCAGATAGCTTTAAATGCACGAGCATACTCCATTTATTAGAAAGTTTAAAAATTAAAATTTTCGCCCTTCTGTTGATGCCTTCTATTTTTGAACCAACAACAATCTTTCGGAATTTGTCTAAAGGACTTTTAACCATCCTTGGCAAATAAACATCCACCTTTATAATTTTTTTGCCAACAATTAATTTTTCAAGTTGGCTTCTAATTGTCTCAACTTCAGGTAATTCTGGCATTTCGATTAGCTAAGCGCTTATCGCTAGGCGCAAAGCGTTTATTTTAACGATTTAGAGAAGTTTCTTATTTTTCTTATTAACTTCTCGGCTTTTTCATACATTTCATCTCTAATCTCTAGCTTGATATATTGAATTTCATAAGCAAAATTTAAAATATTTATTGTTTCTAAAATAGAGGCAATAGCCGTGTTTAAATATTTTTTAAAATTTGCTACTGAGCCAACAGAGCCTTCGACGATATTATTAGAAATTGAAATTCCTGCCCTTCTCAGTTGATCGCCCAAAGCATATGTTTCATGCTTCGGAAATTTATCGGCAATTTTATAACAATCTTTTCCGTAATCGACAGCCAATCGCCAAATTTCTAATTGTTCAAATCTAAACATTTAATGATTTACGTAAACGCTTTGTCTCCTTTCGGGAGACCTCCCGTAGGGATTCGCGATTCGCGCTTTGCGATTTGCGCCTTGCAACCTTTACTCTTCCCCATACACAATTTCTTTTGGCGGAATTAATTTGGGATCTGTCGGTAAGGTGAAGTAAAAAGTTGTGCCGCGATTAATCTCGGATTCTACCCAAATTTCGCCGCCATGACGCTTAATGATATTTTTGGTGATATAAAGCCCCAATCCCGAACCCTCGGGATAAAATTTTATTGCATTCTCGGCGCGGAAAAATTTGGTGAATAACTTATTAATTTCATCTTGGGAAATACCTATTCCAGTGTCTTTAATGCTGATTTTTATATAGGGCTGGTCTTTAATACGTTCTACAGCAATTACTACTTCACCATTTGGCACATTATATCTAATAGCATTATCTAAAAGATTGGAAATTACCATTGATAACTTTTGGGGATCAACCGAAAGTGCGATTGACGGCTCGTCTGGTTTCTGAAAATAAATTTTTATACCAAACTGTTTAGCAAAATCTTTTATATTTTCAACCATCTCTTCAATAAAACTAATGATATTAATATTTTCAAACTGATAACCAAACCTTCCTTCTTCAATTTTAGAAACATCAAGTAAATCATTAACTGTCTTTAATGCCTTAGCCGAGGCCTCAAAGGCAGTATTAACTAATTCTTTCTGACTTTCAGTTAAATTTTCTTTGGTTAATGCTTCAAGTGCCCATTGAATGCTGGTTAACGGTGCTCGCAATTGATGAGAGACTATACCGATAAATTCAGTTTTTGAGCGAAGTAATTCAACTTCCCGAGTCCGGTCATGAACGATTTTAACAAAACCCAAAAGCTGACCATAGGGGTCAATAATTTTATCAGTCGTAACCCGCAGTTCTATTTTCGATTCATCAAAAGAGAGATCAACAATTTGAGGATAAACACCTCCTTCTGAACGCCGAATAACCACAGGCGCTAAAGAAGGAAAAATAACTTGGCTAAGTAATTTAAAATGTGCTTGTCGGGCCCACTCTGGAGTTAAATATTGACCAATCACTTCTTCAGCCTTAAGGTTAAAAATTTCTTCAGCCGCCCGATTAAAAATCAAAATTTTAAAATTTGGATCATAAGCAATAACACCATCTCTCAAATTAGAAATAATGCTTTTCAGTTCATTACGTTCAATTTTAACTTCTAAATTTGAGTGGGCCAGGCGAAGGCTATTAATCAAAATAATAGCTCCTAAACCCAAGAAAATTACCAAAGTGATAAAAGTCCATAATTTTGGAAGATAAAAAATATTAATTATCAAAAGGGTAATTAAAAAAGGTAAGAAAAACCAAAACAGCCGCATTTCCGGCAGTCTGGCATAGAATAAAATTTGTCTCCAAAATTTCTTCACAAAAGTCATCGTCATAGTTCTATCGAGTAGAGTTTATCATCGTATCTATTTATAAAAAGCAGTTTATTATTAACTAAATTTAGATGGGTGGCATCAATCGCTGGCTCAGTTTCTGTAAAAACTTCTGTGATAGTATTTTGGTTAATATCAATTTGATAAATTGCATCCCTGAAATAAACTGCTTTCTTTAGATAGTCATCAGGTAAAATCGTTTTTGCCGGAATATCTTTAGGAATAGCACAATAAATTTTTGGTTCGGAGATGAAACATTTATCTGGTAAAGTGATAAAGTCTAAACCTGCTTGAATCACCCCCTCCTCGTTAATTAAATTCAAACGGCCTTCTCTTCCTTCTGGTTGACTGGAAAATTGAAGACCTACTTTCCCATTCCTTGACCATTTAATCATTAAACCATTTATAGGGCTTATTGAACCTGTTTGACCTAGTGGATTTATTGGATTTATCGTTTTCTTTTTAGTATCAACTATCCAGGCTGAGACCTGATAAAAAGCCGAGGGTTTAGGAATAAGAACAATTTTCTCCGCTGAAATCCAATCCAAATCAAAATCTTTTTGACTAAAAGATAAAACTTTCACGGTTTTAGGTTTGGCGCCTATCAAATCTTTAATTACTAAATTACTAATTACTGAATTACCGGTTGGTTTCTCTAAATAAGCAATTTTTGAGCCACTTGTGGTGAGCGGAGCCGAACCATCTGGCGAAAAAGCAGCTGCTGTAATATTTTCTGGCAGCAGTTCAAAAATTTTAGTCTCACTATTAAAAATAGTAAATTTAGGAGAAATAAAATCACCGAACTTGATAAGCACCCACTTTCCGTCGGAAGAAGATTTAATCATCTGGAGATTTTCAATGGGCTCCGAAGTAATGGCTTCATCATCGGCGTTTTCTTTAACTTTAAAAATTTTACCTTCTTGATTGAGATAAAAAACTTGCGCTGAGCTTGTTGAATAAATCCAGTAGTCAAAAATTGGTTGATCAGAAAGAATTTTCAATCGCTGTTGGCTGCCGGTTGTAGTTTGTAGGTTGGCAGGTTGTTGGTTGTAGGTTGTAGGTTGTTGGTTAGAAACTGGCGGTGCCAAAATCGCCCGGCTTTTTTTCCAAGCAAAATAAACACCTAATCCCATGGCAATAACACCGAGAATAATACTGATTATAATAATTGATTTTTTCATATTCAATTTAATCAAATAACTAAAACATCCCAATGGTCGCCCTCTCGGGCATAAATGGCTCCGGAATAAGGATTTTTATAAAGCTGAGCGCCATCGCTTCGAGTCCCGCTATACTTAAAATTTTGTAAAATATAATTATTAAGATTAGTATTAAGACGCAAGTCAACCTTATAACCGTTGCAGTGGCTATAAGTACCAACACTATGTACTGTTCCGCATCCCTCTGTGCCGGCAGTAACATAAACATTATTGCTTCCAATATTCGAAGCCAAAGAGATTATTTCATCTAATGTTTTTTCCTTAATACCATCCAAATTAACACAACCCTCGGATTGACCAGCAGAACAAACATTTTTGACGCCTATACCGTTTGCTGTTATTTCTTGTCTGGCTTCTTGTTCGGATAGTCCTCGACTGGGAATGGCCGCCCGAGAAGTAGGAACCACAGATGTGGGGATTGTTTTAAATAAATCTTCTGGTTCTTTTAATTTCACTAAATCAGGGTTAATAGTATAAAGGATTAAATAGGCGGCTAATAAAAGGGTGAGTCCCCATAAAGCGCCTTTAATCCATTCTAGAGCGTCTTGTTTGGAGGTTACTGCTCCAGAAAGTGTCCATAGAATCGCGCCATAAATTAAAACTCCTAAAGCGGATGCTCCTGCCAAGCCTAAGGCAATAATGTAAAACCGACCAACTAAAGCACCGGGTCCTTTTTGGGCTTCCTGACACCAAGGGTATTGATATTTGTCGCAACTAATATCAATACTGGTATTATCTCCAGCAAGAACCTTGGGAATAGAAAATAGAAAATAGAAAATAGAAAATAGAAAAATTACCAAGAGGAAACTTATTGAAATTTTTTGAAATTTATTGAAATTCATAGTAATTATCCGCGTTTATCCGCGTTGATATCCGCGTTTATCCGCTTCTATTTAATTTGCAATTGAATACTTTTGATTGCAAATTCCAATTCTTTTAAAACATTTTTTACTAAAACTGAAAGTTTAATCTCTGTCCCTTTTGGCGTCTCTGGTCCGATATTTAAATTCAAAAGCCAAGGATTAACAGAAAATTCTTTGGGTTTTTGTTCGTTGGCCGACCATTCAATTGAAAGACTATTAAGATCTTTAACATTAAAGAAAAATGGGGTTGCCTGGAAAATTGATAAGCCAGGGCTGATTTTTTTATCTGGATATGGCGAATCAATTACCACCTCTGGTCCAACTACAGGAATTTTTATAATTCTATCTAATGTCTCACCACCCTTATAATCAACCACGGAAATTCTTATTTCGGTTTCCTGACCAGGATAATCTGGAATATTGATTTCTAAAGCTTTTATTCCTAATCCATTTTCTTCATTTTTTACCAAATTATCATTAACATACCAGCGGACTTTAGTTTTTGAAAGGTCGGCGATTTTTCCATTGTCAATTAATTCAAAACTAATTGCGACCGGGGTGCCATTGGTTGGTAAAATTTTACCTCGATACCAGTTTGGTACATAACCTTCGGCCTGCCAGGAAACCAAAAATTGAGGCGAGGCTGCTTCTGATATTAATGGCAGCAACGCGAAACTGACGCAGAACAAAAACGCGAAACTGACGCGAAAGGTTTTGCGTCTGTTTTGCGTAAAATTTTGCGTCTGTTTAGCGATTCTCATTTTTTAGTTTACTTAGTTTACTCTGTTGCTGACGCCTGACTAGATTTGGCTGCTAGTGAAGCTTTAGCTGTTCCCAGGGTAGTCACTTTCGCGACCTTGGGATGATTGATGAGATAAATAGCGATAATTAAAGTAGTGGTACGAATAGGTAGAATATCTAAGCCAGGAATAAACTCAATCAGATTTCCCACTAGAGCACTTACCTGTTTTCTAAAACCAATCCCTCCTTTCATTATAAACCAAAGCTGAACAATTGCCAAAACAAAAATATCAACAAAAGGGTTTAAAAAAAGCAAAATCTGACCGATCACTGGTACAGCAGCCGACAAATCAGTGAATATCTCTAAAGCATCGGCTCCACCAACAATCATTACCATTATAATTATTTCAGGAAGAGAAATTTTCTTCTCCATAATTGCTTCGCTAAATCAGCGAATAACGAATTTTTAACGAATTTTTTACGAATAAACGAATTTGCATTTATAAAAAGCATTCAGTAGGGTTTATAAACGAATTCGTATATTTGTATAGATTCGTTATTCGTTGATTTTATTATTCTTGCATTTCCAATATTTCCTCTGGTTTTGTGGTAATAATTTTATTTTCAAAATATGAAGCAATAATTTGAATGGCGACATGGTTGAGGCCAGCAAAAAATATGCCTTCACCCACATCGGCTTCTAATAATAATTGTTTTTCTGCTGCCGAAAGATTAAAGGTTTTTGCTACCACATCAATGCTGGCAGGTGCCTGCTTCAAAAGTAGTTGAAGAGCAGAATTGGTAATAATTGGCCGGCCATAGGGCGATTCCAAGAAATCCTCAACGTTTTGAGTAATAGTTGTCAAACCAAGATAATATTTCCGGCAACGTTTGGCTAAACTAAAAAGAAAGGATGCGCTATCTGGATATTTCATTAACCACCAGGCCTCATCGATCACCATAATCCGCTTTTTAAATTCAGCCCTAATTAAATTCCAAATAAAACTTAAAATAATATACATAGCAATCGGTCGGAGCTGTTCTTCTAAATCGCGCACAGAGAAAACAATCAAGCGATTTTTAATATCAATATTGGTGGGTTTATTAAGAAAGCCAGCGTAGCTACCTTTAGTAAACCGCTCCAAACGCTTGGCTAATCCTCGACCACCTTCCATGCTTTCCAAAACAAGTTGGAAATCTTCTAAAAGCGGCGGTTGAAGATCAGTAAAATCTTCTTTGTCAGGCGTAATATCTCGAGATTCATAGGTAGCAATAAGCGCTCGATCTAAAATTGCTTCTTCTTCAGGGGTAATCATTCCCAGCATAAGTTTTATTAAACCAGTAAGATTAAGGATATGAGATTTAAAAACATCTGCTGGATCTTCGCCTTTAGGAATAATTGGAATATCAAAAGGATTAATTTGATTTTCTGAAGTCAAAGAAATTTTGAAAAAGCTGCCGCCGACCGACTCGGCTAATTTTTGATATTCGTTTTCTGGGTCAATCACTAAAACATCAACACCCATCATCAACGAACGAAGAATTTCTAACTTACAAGCATAGGATTTGCCTGCGCCTGCTTTGGCAAAAACAACTGAGTTGGCGTTTTCTAAAGAAAATCGATCAAAAATCACCAAGGTATTATTGTGGCGGTTGATACCATAAAGAATTCCCTCGTCTGAGGTTAGGTCCACTGAAACAAAAGGAAACAATGAAGAAATTGGAGCAGAATTAAGAGGTGTATGAAGTAAGAGTTTATCGGTATTAAGCGGCAAGGTTGAGGCAAAACCTTCTAATTGTTGAAAGATGGCTGGTTTGGCATAAACCAATTGAGATTCGAATAAAGAATTTATTTTTTCTTCTAATTTATTTAATCCCTCCAAACTATCAGCATAAATAGTGACGTAAATACCGATATCGAATAACTTTTCTTGAGCTTGTTGGAGTTGATCGCGTAACATTTCAATATCTTGGTAGGCTGTTTCCAGCATTGGATCCCTCACCAGTCCTTTTTCTTGACGCTCAATAAGTTGGGCCTCAATTTGGGCAGCTTTTTTACGGAGATTTCTTAAAGCCATTGCCGTATCAATTGGATGGACAAAAATAGAAATATCCAAAAGCTCGGGAAGGTTAATGATGGGATTAAACCAACCAGTATTTAGATAGCGCGGATAAGTAAAAATAAAAATAGTTTTGACAAATTTTTCACCCAGTTTCAAATAGGCTGGATTAACTTCCAAACCAGCTGGAGCAATAATATCGCAGATATTTTTTTCACCTGGTTTATAGGGTTGAGGTATTTTAATATCCATATTTATGAAATACCAATATACTAATTCATGCTAATAATACGAATAGATACGAATTCGTATTCATTAGTATAATAGACCCCCGGAGATTTCCTTCGGGGGGGGTAGTGAAGCATTAACTCTACTACCCCCTTCGGGAAAACGTATGCATTCGTATATTGGTATTACGTTTGGGTTAGTTTTAAATCTTTTTTTTCTATGGTTGCTGGGTTGTAAAGATTATAAAATAATTCGATTAATTCTTCATCATTTAAAGTCACTAC
>Ga0272448_1001169_pt1 | contig 36647 bp, 30 predicted proteins | sample YNPCB0191_FD_202220 | JGI IMG/M metagenome (GOLD analysis project Ga0272448, IMG submission 202220) | Hot spring sediment microbial communities from Yellowstone National Park, WY, United States - YNP-CB-019-1 | ecosystem: Environmental > Aquatic > Thermal springs > Hot (42-90C) > Sediment...
CTGCATCAGTTGGCCCATCTTGTGCCGCAAATGCAGAAGGCCTTGGCCGAGCTGGAAATCCAAGCCGACTACACCCTAGCCCAACGCAGCGCCCTGGAAGATGAGCATCTGTTTGCCCTGTGGGGGTGGACCCCGGCGGAAAAAGCGCCGCAGTTGGCCGACGAGTTAGCCCAGCGAGGTATCATCGCTGTAGTGGAAATGCTTCCGCCTGGGCCGGACGAAGAGCCGCCCACCCTGGTCCGGCCGCCCGCCTGGGCCCGGCCCATCGAAGGACTGTTCCGCATCCTCGGCGTGGTTCCCGGGTATCGGGAATACGATGTTTCCATTCCATTCCTGATCGCTTTGCCGCTGTTTACCGCTATGCTCATCGGCGACGGCGGCTACGGAGCGGTCCTGCTAGCGGCCATGCTGCTGGGCTACCGCAAACTGGCCCGGATGCTGGGAGAACGTTTCGTCCAACTGTTGACGATCGTGGGCGTGGTGTCGGTGATTTGGGGCCTGATAACCGCCTCGTTTTTCGGCCTGAGTCCGTATGATCCGCTCATCAGAGTCGATCTGAGCGAAGAGTCCCGCCGGTTTATGATGAGCCTGAGTTTTACCCTCGGAGCGGTGCATCTGTCGCTAGCCCAGTGGTGGCAGGCTGTCCGACTGTATCCCAATCTGGAATCCCTCAATAAACTCGGATGGGGAACTTTCCTGTGGGGCATGTACGGCGTGGTCCGGATGTTTGTCCTGGGGGAACCGATCACCTGGAGTACGCCTTGGCCCTACCTGCTGCTGGTCGGCGCCGCTCTGGCCATCCTGTTTGCCAGCCCAAGCCGAAACGTGCTCAAAATGCTCCTCGTGGGCCTGGCCCAGTTCCCACTCTCCATGCTCTCGACTTTTTCGGATGTGATCAGCTATGTGCGTCTGATGGCCGTCGGGTTGGCCAGCGGCGTGTTGGCCGTCAGCTTCAATGCGATGGCCATGCAGATCGGTTTCTGGCCGATCAGTGTGGTCATCTTGATTTTCGGCCATGCCCTGAATCTAGGTTTAGCGCTGATCGCCATGTTCGCCCATGGCGTCCGTTTGAATATGCTAGAGTTCTGTAACAATCTGGGGATGCAATGGACCGGATATAAATACCGACCTTTCTCGTACCGTGTTTCTGAGGAGTATTCAGAATGAACTACGAAACCGTGTGGACTGGTTTGAGTGCGATTCCGATGGTGTTGGCCGAACAGACTGCCTCCCAACCTCAGCCCAATGCCGTGTGGCTGTTTTTTGCCGGATTGGGGGCGGTGATCTGCCTGGGCATGGGTGCCTTCGGCAGTTCGATGGGGATCGGCGTAGCCGGTCAGGCCGCCGCCGGCGCATGGGCCAAAGAAGCCCGCGCCGGACGAAACTTGAGCTTCACCTACATCATCCTCGTGGGGATGCCCATCAGCCAAACCCTCTACGCTATGATTGTGATGAACAACATGGGCAGCGTGTTGGCCAATGAAACCCTGGCCGTCGCCAATGCCGGCCGACTTTTGGGCATCGGGATTGCCACCGGATTGGGCGAAATGCTCTCCGCCTGGCTCCAAGGCGTTATCGGCGCAGCCGGCATCCGCGCCCTGTGCGAAGGCGAAGGCAAAGGTTTGGCCTTCATCATCATCGCCATGGGTATTGTAGAAACCGTCGGTATCTTCACCATGGTCTTCATGCTCGGCATGGTGCCCGCCGCCGGTTAAAACCTCCCAGAAAAAAACCCATCCCAGGCGAAGGCAGGCGGTGCGGCCTATTTGCCGATGCAAAATCGGCTGAAAATCCGTTCCAACAGGTCTTCGGTATATACGGCGCCGGATACTTTCCCAATCTCATCCAGCGCCAAGCGGATTTCCGCCGCAATCAACTCCTCTGGTCCGTTTTCGCCGGTCAGTTCGATTGCCCGATGAACCGCCTGCTCGGCCAGACGAATCGACTCGGCCGACCGAATCGCCGTGTTCCATACCGCATGGCCCCCCGTGGTCGCCAGACCTTCTATGGTCTCCCGGAGTCTGGTCCGAAGTTCCTCTAGTCCTTGGCCGGTCCGACTGCTGGTCAAAATCGGCTCCCTGTTGGCCAAGGCGGCCAATTGGTTCAGCTCGATCCGAATCGGCAAATCCCCTTTGGTGAGCACGATCCCCCGGCACATTTCCCCCCGGCCCGCCAAGAAAACCCATTCTTCTTGGTCCATCGGCTCGCTGGCATCCACACACCACAGGTGAACATCGGCCTGTTCCAGTTGCCGGATGGTTATCTCCTGCACCGCCGCCTCCAGGGAACCCTTGTCCGAGCAAACACGTACCCAATCCAGCCCGGCCGTATCCACCAGCCGGCATCGAATACCTCCCAGGTCCAATTGGCCGACCAGATAATCCCGCGTCGTTCCCGGCCAAGGGGAGACAATCGCCTGACTCTGCTGCAACAACGCATTAAACAGGCTGCTTTTTCCCGCATTGGGCCGTCCCACCAACACCACCGTAATCCCTTCGGAGGCGATTCGGCGGGTTTGCAGTTGCTCGGCCATCTGACGGAGTTGGCCGCTGGTTTCCTGAAGTCGCCTGTCTAAATCCTGCCGGGTTAAAAACGGAAGGTCTTCCTCCGGAAAATCTAGTCCCGCCTCCAGATGGACCAACAGTTCGATCAGTCGGCTGCGAAGCTCCTGGAGCGGCTGGGCTAGGCCGCCGGCCAGTTGTTCCAACGCCGCCGCCAATTGCTGACCGTCCCTCGCCTCCACCACGCCCAGCACCGCCTCCGCCTGGGTCAGGTCCATCCGACCGTTCAGAAAAGCCCGAAGGGTAAACTCGCCCGGTTCCGCCAAGCGCGCTCCGGCCTGACACAAGGTCCGCACCGCCGCTTCCAGCAACGGCCGACAACCCAGCGTATGAATCTCAGCGGCCGGGCCGCCAGTATAACTCCCAGGCCCCGGCCAATAATACACTTCACACGGAAGCCCTCGGCCAACCCCCTCCAACTGGAGTTCGCCCAAAACCACCCCCGGCCTTGTCAGCGAACCCAAAAGCAGAAACGTCTTTTGCCGGCACTCTTCCGACAGCGGCGGCGATTGGAAGAGGGATTTTTCCTCAGCATAGGTTCCTACCAAGGTGCCTCTATTGGGCGAATTCTTTTCCCGCCATAGGTGTTCTTTTCTCATTGCCCCACTACTCTGGGGGAGGAAACACCGGGCCAAACAGCCCTGCACCTGCGAACCCGCCAACCGGATGATCCCCCGAATCCCCCCTCCTGGAACAGATGCCACGGCCACAATCGTATCTTCAAGCGAGTACGGCATGGTTTTTATCGAACTGTCCACCCTCCAGCAGGCCAAAGTTGACCTGGAATCCCTTTGCCAAGCTGGATATATTTCTCCGTAATACTTTAGCCGAATGAAGGAGGAGCCGAGGTGTCATTCCTGCGCAAGCAGGAATCCAGGCTTATTGCCCCGCAAGCGGGAACCCAGGCAAGATGGATTTACTTTTCACTTTCTGGATTCCCGCTTTCGCGGGAATGACAGAGTGGCTTTAGGCCGCTGGACGGCGGGTTGCTTCATTCGGCTAAAATGTTACATTTCTCCAACTCTTACAAAAGACCTCTTCTCCATCTTAACGGCATCTTTTCGAGGCGGAAAATGCCCCTACTTTCGATAATTTAGAGAAGATAATAAAAATGGATAATTTAAAAGTGCCGCCCTTGGTCTCCTTGTGGAAAAAAGAGCCGCCCAAGGTACCCTCTCTGGGGTGTCCGAATATCCTCCTATGCATAGGGATATTGGCTCTCTTTGGGATGGTAGGCGGAGGCTGTGTGCAACGTCGGCTCACCATCCGCACCGATCCCCCCGGTGCCATGGCCTATGTGGATGGATACCCCATCGGCACTACGCCGATTTCCACCGATTTTATCTATTATGGGACCCGAGAGATTCGGCTTGTCAAAGATGGATATGAAACCGTTGTCAGCAAGCAGCGGATCAACCCCCCTTGGTATGAAATTCCGCCGTTGGATTTTGTTTCGGAGAATCTCCTGCCCGGCGAGCTGCGGGACCATCGGACGTTAGAATTTCGACTTCAACCGCAGCGGATCACCCCGCCGGAGCAATTGGTGGATCGAGCGGAGCGGCTTCGGCGGGGGGAAGTGTTTCTGCCTTCCGCCCATTCGGGTCTCTCAGGGGCGGCAGCGCCGGATTCGGTTTCTGGGCCTGCTTCGAGGGGGGTAAATCCGCCGGGGGCTGCCGGGTCTGGCGGAACGATCGGCCCCGGATCGTCCCGCCCCGCTGCTGAGGGCGGTCCTTCGAGAATGGATGTCGTCCCAGGCGCCGACATCGGCGGTCGAACCGTCTTCCCGCTCCCCGGCGCCGAGGGACCGGTTTTGCCCTAATGGCCCCAACGAGCTTGCCGACCAGATACCTCTTTGGCACGGCCAGAGTCTCTTATCTTTGCAGGTCCAGTCTCCCATGTCGGCCCCGCTGTATAGGGGGACATCCGGAAAGAGGACCTTGTTGGCGGTGTTACCAAGATTCTTTTCGGAAGACGATGCCTTGGTTGGTTTCGATGAAACCTATTTTTTTGTACAGGTTGATAGCGGGGCTGTTGCGGGCCATGGTCTGCGTTTCGAGCGTTTCTACGCCAAGCTGCTGAAGATACCGGAAGATTTCCGACAGCAGGAAGGTAGCCAACCCTTTGCGTCGGTAATCAGGCGCTACTTCCAACTCCAAAAGTCCGACAGCACGCATGCTGCTAGCGCCTTCGGGGGCCATATCCCGGAGCATAGCCCATGCTAGGGGCGGCCCGCCCTGTTTAGACGCCGCCTGAAACAGCATCTGGGTATAATTGGCCAGCAGACAGGCCTCCCACCAGCTCCGCGGCCGAGGGTCCATCAGCGTTTTGACTTCGAGTGTGCGGCGCCATTGAATCAATTCCCGCTGAATCGGCGGTCGAAACGTCGCCACCGCACATCGAAAAGATAGGGTCCGATCCACTTCCCGGTATCCGTGAGCGGGGTACAGTTGCTGCGCCAAAGCGTCCGAGAGCAACACGCCCGGCAATTTACTGCCGCCGTACAGCCCCAGATAAAAAGGGCACAAGGGCCAAACGCCGCCGCCGTAAAGCACCTTCGCCCCTTGCACTGCTAGATACCGCTCACAGTGCTGTAAAAGTCCTTCCGCCACAGCCGACTGGGAACAGTCCGGCCGAACCATCAGCACGCAGATCACCCCGTAATCCGTCTGAAGGGCCGACTGTTCTTCATTCGGTCCGAACCCGGCGTGCGCAAAACCCACCGGCCGACCGTCCTCCAAGGCCAGGATCAGGCCCGGATAGTGGAAATACGGCTTGGCCAACACCAGTTGTTCCAGCAAATCCACACAGATGGGCTGGCATAAACCGGGCTGCACACCCTGGGCCTCCCAAATGGCCGCCACCACCGGTGGATCCGTATTCCGAAACGACCGAAATTGAATCATTCACCCTCCATGAGGCCTAACCCCAATGCAATCCTCCAGACCCTTCTGGAGAAACCATGCTCGATGATTCGCCGATTTTTTCGAAATCGGTGTCTCGACCTACACAATCCCCTCCACCTCCCAAAGCCCCAATACCACAGGAAATCATTTCCCTCTTTCCGCCGAGCGTCTGCCTTTCCGCTTTTGTGCCTTCCTCCGTCCAGAATTTCCAGCACCTCCACCAGCCGGGTTTCTTATTATATAACAGCCTTCTTGGAGGAAAACTCCTCCCTGGCCGTCCGGATCAGCCCGATGAGGAAGCTCCCTATGAAAATCCAGAAGAAAACCTCGCTCAGGTCGAAAGGGGGGCGCTTCCCAAAATATCTTTATCCGATGCTTGACAGCACAAGGGAAGGCGGGCATGATACGATCAAAAGATGGCTTTCAGTTCATAGGGATTTCCGGACTTCGGAAGGCAAGTGCGTTCGGAAGGGGGGAACTTTTCTTTTGGATGTAACGGCTGAAAAAGCGGGAATCGTAACATTTTAGCCGAATGGAGGGGCGTGCTTGTCACGCCCACATCGGACCTGACAAGCAGGTCCCTCCAAGGGCCTTTTCATTCGGCTAAAATGTTACCGGAAAGCTACTTTTGTGGGTTTCGTGTATGGAGAACCTATGATGGGCAGAAATCAGGCCTTGAAAACGATCGTGCATACCGCAGCGTGCGGGTTGCTTCTGGGGTGGATAAGCGGTTGGTTGCCGTCAAGGGCTTTCATGGCCTCGGCGGACCAGCCCCCTAAAGTGCCGGTGATTGATGTAACGGATTTGTATCATCCGCATCAGGACGTGGGGGACAACTTCGACCTGCTGACCGCGTATGCCTTGCCGGAACTGGATTTACGGGCCGTCATCCTCGACTGCACAGAACCGTTTCGACAACCGGTCGCCAAGAATCCCGGCATAGGTTTGGCCGAAGATCGCGACGGCCCCCGTGAACCGGGCTTTATCCCCGTGCTGCAACTGAACTTTCTCTTCGGACGGAACGTGCCCTGTGCGACGACGCCCTTCCGCCGCATGAAGTCCGTCCAGGACAAAATGCTCGACGCACCACCGTTTCAACAGCAGGGAATCGAACTGATCTTGAAGACGCTCCAGGAGTCGCCTGGGCCGGTGCATATCGTCTCGTTCGGCTCCGCCCGTGCCATTGCAGTGGCTTACAATCGCCAGCCGGAACTGTTTCGCAAGAAACTGGCCCGTCTGCACCTTTGCGCGGGCGGCAGCAGCCCGCCTGTGCCGGGCTACGTCGAATGGAATGTCGCTTTGGATCCGCTGGCCATCGTTTGCCTGCTGCGGAGCACCCTGCCCATTGCCTTGTACCCGTGTGCGGCAAACAACGCCCGGGAGAAGGGCTATCATATGTTCAGCCCGGCTTTCAGTTACGATGAGCACAACACCTTCTGGAAGCTGCCCGACAGGCGGTTTATCCAGCGGATGGACCCGCCGTTGCGGCGATACCTGGAGTATGCCCTCAGCCGGTCGTCCCGCGTGGATTTTCTCCGGGCAATGGAAGTGGACGGTCCGCCCCTGGCCGAACATCTGCTGGCCAAAGAACACTACGTCTGGGAAACCGCCGTGTGGATATGCGTGAGCGGACGCAAACTGGTTCGCCGAGCCGATGGCACCCATCGGATTGTTTTACCCTCCGAGGTCCAGCCCACCGACCGGCTGCTGCCCAACGAACTGCGCCCCTGCGAAGTCAGCGTGCGCGAGGATGGGATTTACGAGTTTCGGGAAACCCAACGGCCTACAAACTTCTGGATGTATTACCGCGGCAATCCTCAAGAAAACGAGGCCGCACTCCGCGAAGCCCTGCCAGCACTCTACCGCGCCTTCAAAACCCCAGCTTCTCTAGGAAGTGCCACCCCCTGAAGGAATAACCCCCGCATTTCCCCAGCCATCATCAGAGGGTTGAAATAGTTAGGGGGTTTCTTGAAGCAGTCTTTGAAGATGTTCCAGAAGGAGCTGATCGGGTTGGCCAAGCTCCTGACGCAAAAACCAGCGAAAAGGCCGGGGCGAATCGGTCAGGCGCAAATCGGCTAAGTAGCGGGGCAGGATTTTTCGCTGCGCCGGCGGCCCTTCCAACAATAAATGCACCCACGCCCAGCATTCGGCGTATTGGTCCAGGGTCATTTCCAGCGGTCGATCCAGCCGCTCCAGCCGCTCGAGATTCGGCTGCCAATCTCGCCGGCCGAGCCGAACCCGAAAAAACTCCAAATGCTCTCGGTTGATGCCCCGCTGGCCCCGGGGAACCTCGAAGAACTCGGCCAACCCCTCGTCCAGCCAGAGGGGAATCTGCGGCACCACCGCATGAAGATAGCTATGGGTTACTTCATGGCGGAGGTCTTCGGCCAGTTGATCGCCCCAGAAGGCATAGACGGCTAAGGTGGTATCGGTTTTGATGAAGTACGCCCGCCGGGAAGGCAGCAACGGATATCGCTGAGAGAGGAACCGCTGGAATTGGGCCTGATCGTTGAATAGATACACATGGACGGGTTCGGTTTCTTGCGGCAGGTCTAAGCGATGGGTAAGTTCCTGACGGCGGCTGAGGAGTTCTTCGATCAGTCGATGATGTGGAGCGATCGGAAAATTGCTATGCAGGACTAGAGGCTCCCGCACCAGGCTGTATTGAGAGGGCAGCATTTCAGGGGTAGGCAGGCCAAGCCGATCGACCGGTTGCCATGTGGCGCAGCCGAGCAGGCTGAACGCGGGGAGCAGGCAGGAAAGTTTTGGGAGGTTCACTGGTTGGACTTTCCCGGTGTGTTGATGTACGTAATATAAATAAAAGAGAAATATTGCAATGTTTAGGTAAAATAAGATGTTTAATTAGTATAGGTAATTTTTATCCGCCCAACCCAATTCCCTCATACCCTCCACCCTCAATCACCCGCTGGTTGCCCTAACCAGATTCCCCCACGATTCCCCTAAGAGACTGGACAAGGTGGTCTTCCTGTTCTTGGAACCCCTTCCGGAACTCTTGGTCCTTTTGATCCAGCGGACGTAACACGCCCGCTACGATCCTCGCCCATCGGGACGCCCACTGCTGCTGATCATATTCTCGTTCTACTATGGCCCTGGCCTGTTGGCCCATCCGATGCCGTAAGGCCGGATCGGAGGCCAACCGGCCAATCGCCTCGGCCCACTCCGCTGGCCCCTCCGCTAAGAAACCGGTCTTCCCATGCTGAATCAGCTTCTGATGGATCCCCACCGGGTTGGCCACCACGGGCAGTCCGGCCGCCATATACTGAAGCACTTTCAACCCGCATTTGCCCAGGCTCCAGGTGTCTGGCGGCAACCAGCAGATGCCGATGTCCGCTTCCGCCAATGCAAGGGTTTCCGTCTCCGCAGACCACGGATACGGGAGCACCTGAATCCCTTCCAATCGGGGAAACTGATCGCAAATCACCCGGACAGAGAGTCCCGGAATCCGCCGGGCTGCTTCTGCCAAAGCCGGTTGGACATACTGCAAGGAAGGTAGATTCCGGGCTTGGCCAATCCAGACCAGCATGATCTCTGCCCCGGCCCGCTGATGTTGTGCGATCGGATACCGCCTGCTGTCCACGCAGGTTGGGACCCGATAGACCCGCTGGGGGCCGATGTACCGGGCCACTCGGTCGGCCAAAAACGGGTTGCCTGCTAAAACAGCATCAGCGGCATAGACGGCGGCCCAAAACCCGAAGGCCCGCTGCCAGCTTTCGGCCCCTTTGGGATGGTAGCTGTCCCGCTGAAACAAGGCATCGTCCACGTCGTACATGAGCCGACCGGCCCGCCAACGCAAAAGCAATAACTGCCAAATCGGCAATAACTTACGTTGCAGCAGCACCCCATCCGCCCTGCCCGCTTGGAGCAACTGCCGCACACGCCTCCAAGGCGACTTGGCCAGTCCGGCTATCTCCATCTGGATGCCCAGTTGCTCCAGTGCTGGACCAAACGGACGCACCCGATACCGACAACAAGCACCCTCTGGGTTTTCTACCAATGCCAGCAGTTTCATCGGAAATGCTTTTGGGATCCACCCGACCAGGGGGATTCCAATCCCCTATTGCACGCCAAACCAGGGGGATAGCCCCCCACAGATTGGTTATTAAAAGACCGAGCGGGTGGATACTACCAAAATATTCTGGGAGGAAGAATACCACCTAAGAGGAGTTAGGAGTAATCAAGATGGTTGTATTCGGAAGAACCTCTTGGAACCAGGCTGGCCAGCCCGTCCAGGCTTTTTGGCCGATAAACCCAACAGGAGCAAAAAAGGAATTCCCAGGGGAAACAGGCTCCTGTAACACTTTAGCCGAGTGAAGCAAATCGCCTTGCCCCTGGCCGTCAAGAGGGTTAGGGTGAGGGGGCCACGCCACGTGTCATTCCTGCGTAAGCAGGAATCCAGGACCCTTGTGCTTCTACTTTCTGGGTTCCCGCTTTCGCGGGAATGACAATAAAGGGACTCCCTTCCCCGGCTTCGCTTCGCTCATTCGACCTCTCGACGGCCGGGGGCGGGGGAAAACAGTCCCTCCATTCGGCTAAGATGTTACAGGCTCCTGAGCAGCGGATCGGACAGGGGGCTCCGTCTGAAAAGGGAGTGTGCAGGACAGATCGGCTGCTTTACCAGCCAAATGCCCAAAAAGCAAGCAAGATTACCCCTTCCGGGCCAATTGCCGAAGGGCCTCGATGCCCCGTTCGATCACCTCATCGGGGGCAGCAAAGGAAAGCCGAAAATGGCTGCTTCGGCGGCTAAAGACCCGGCCAGGGATGATCAGAAGTTGATACTCCCGAATGGCCCGTTCCACAAACTCTTCATCCGTCCCCCAAGGGACCTTGGGAAACGCGTAAAAGGCGCCGCTGGGAGGCGTCATTTCGTAGTAGTCTTTCAGTCCTTCGACGATGCGGTCTCGTTTGCGGCGGTATTGGGCGATCCGTTCCGACGGATTGATGTCCAGAGCGGTTACGGCCGCCCACTGAAACGGATGCGGTGCGCAGACAAAGCTATATTGCTGGAGTTTGATCATTTCCTGGATAAGCGGTCTGGGGCCATGGGCAAATCCGACCCGCCAACCAGGTATTCCGTGGCTTTTGCTAAAAGCGTCCAACACCAGGCAGTGGGGATTGAATCGGGCCGGGGAGACGAACGGCCGATCGTAGGAGAAGGCCCGGTAGATTTCATCGCTGATCATAAGTACATTGTGTTTCATGGCCAGCTCCGCCACGGCCCGGACCTCTTCTTCGGTGGCCATCACGCCGGTCGGATTGGCCGGGCTGTTCCAAATAATCGCCTTGGTGCGGGGAGTAATGGCACGGGACAGTCGATCCACATCCACCCGGAAGTCCGGATAGGTGTCGATATAGACGACCTGGCCGCCCATGAGTGCGGGCAATACGTCGTACATGACAAAATAGGGATCGAACACGATCACCTCATCGCCGGGATTGACCACGGCCATCATCGCCAGTACCAAGCCGCCGCTTGTCCCGCAGGTGATAAACACTTCCCGGTCCGGATGGCCGTACTCGGCCTGGATTTGGGCTTGGAGTTTTTCACGCAGTTCGGGCAGTCCTTGGGAAAGGGCGTAGGTATTTTTTCGGGACTGGATGGCCTGGATGGCGGCCTGCCGGACCGACTCCGGGGCGTCGAAATCCGGCTGTCCAATAGAAAGATTGATCGGATCGGGCAGGCTGGCCCCCAGTTCAAAGACTTTCCGAATCCCCGAAGCGTCGAAGAGTCGCACTCGTTCGGCAAGCCAGTGCATCGGAGTCTCTCGAATAGTATTCATTATTACAAAAATAAAAATAAATCCATCTCATCAGCGTTTCGCGAAACGCTTTGTTCCCATCTCTCGATCTTGGAACCGAACTATTTAGTGTACCTCTCCAAGTTAGAGGCGTCGAGATGGAGGATTTTCCCCTTGGCGGCGGGGGCCGGGGGAGCAGTTTTCTCTGGATAAGGAACATTTTAGCCGAATGGAGCAATCCGCCTCTCCCCTGGTGGGAGAGGTCGGCCGAGGCGAAGCCGAGGCCGGGTGAAGGGGATTGGGAAGGCACAAGGTACCTGGATTCCTGCTTACGCAGGAATGACACATCGCGGCCCTCCATTCGGCTAAAATGTTACCTGGATGAAAATCTTCTTGGCCGGGCAGGGCAGGGGGAATGCCCAGGGAACTGGCGGAGCAGGAAAAGGACGCCATGGGGAGTTTGATCCAGACAGTAGGGAAAGGGGCAGGGTAGGGGAGGCCAAAATGGCAGACCATAAAAAAGGAAGGAGGGCAAATTAATCGCCCATGAACCGTTGAGAGTGGGAAGCTGGAAGCAGGAAAGGGCAGGGCAGGGGCTTTAGCGGACTCGGCAGCGGAAGCGGATGATGCCGCCTTCGCCGGGTTGGAGCGGCTGCGCCAATTCCCATCGCAGGAGCATAGAACCGGCCTCATTCGGTTCGGCCGTGAATTGGGCTTTTAGACTGCTTTGAGCGGTGTCGGGGACGTATTCGAGCCGCCCTGTCAAGTTATCCAGAATCACCACATTGCCGATCGGCTGGTTGCCGACGTTGTCGAACCGGAGGGTGAAATCGACGGTATCGCCCGGCTCGGCGTAGGCGGTGGAAGCGACTTTGACCAATCGGAGCTGTGGATTGGCCGGCGGCGTGTGGACCACGTAGAGTTGCACGAGGGCATCGTCCCGGACCATAGCGGCGGCCCGCTGTTCGTCCAGGATAACGGCCAGGGTTTCATCTTTGGTCCAAGCCACAGCGGCCTGCACTCGTCGGGCCAGCTCCGTTTTCTCCTTTTCTTCCATCTGGCCAAGGCGAATGACCTGGAAGTCTTCATACGGCAGGAAACGATCTTGGAAACCTTGCGGTCCCAGGACGGAGGAGAGCACATCGCGGCCCAATCGGCCCAGATACACATTAGGCAGCTCTTGACCTACATAGCGTTGGCTGGGCAGATGTTGTTGATGCGTGCGAGCCGCACGATGGATATCATATTGCGTGAGTTTGGTGGGTTGATAAACGTTGGCCCAGCCGTCCCGGCCTTCGTGAGCGATGAGGTTCGAGACTTGTCGGACGGCGCCGAAACGAGGGCTGTAGATATGAACTCGATTGGAAGGTTCGACCCGCCTGCGTCCGTCCAACGTGTCATAATGGGCGATGGTGTCCTTGATCTCTAGGCCATGGACTTCCGAGTCGGCGGACGCTTCGGCCGCTAGTTCCTTATCGCCGCCATCCCGAAGATATTCATCCTCTGGCCAAGGAGGGGAAAGTCCCGGCGGCGTCCAAGGCCCATAGGCTGCCAGCGGGGCAGGAGCGGGGACGAATTGACCGGTAACGGGGTCTTGAACGCCCCCCCAAGGAAACGTCGTGGCCGTTTGCCAGGCAGCCGGCGGGCCAAAGGCTTCTGGCGGTAGGGCAGGGCCGAGGGCCCGTCCGGAACCGGAGGGGCAGACTCCTTCCCCCTGCGGCACCCCCCGACAGGAACATAACACGATCAGTCCTACCAGAGCCCAACGCCATTGTCCGCCCCGCCCCAGCCAGGGGCGCAGCAACCCGCTCCACCGGACTCGACCGAGGCAGATGGGAAGGGGCCGCACAGGCTTCATGGCTCAGCCTCCTTCGTGGCAGCAGGCGATTTGGGGGGCGGCTGAAGCACTTTCATCCGAGCCGGGTATTTTTGATAAGGGGCGGGTGGGCCCATAAATTCTGGTTCCGGCTGTTCGGGGTTCAGGGGGACTCGGCCGCCCATGCGGAGGATAGCCACAGGTCGGCCTAACTGGTCGGCCACGGCCAAGGGGTCCCGGCCTGCTCCGACCTCAAACCAATTTTCGCCGTCCGCCTCAGCCGACACGGGTAAGGCCCGCTGGGGATCCTCCAAGTAAATGACCCGGGTGACCAACTTGCCCTCTAAGGCCAGCTCTAAATCTTCCTGATGGAGTTGGACGGGTATAGCAAACCGGGCTTCCTGCCCCATCGGAGCATACAGCCGATCGATCACTTCGAGGGTCGGATACAGTTCTTCGCCTGGATGCTGGGGGATATGGGTCACACGAAGCCGATACACCGGCCCGATCAATAGCCCCACCCGAACGGGCGCCGGTTGCAAGGGACCGAACTGGCTTCCCTCGGCCAAAGCCACCGAAACCCCCAACGGCGCTTTGATTTCTACCGGTTGGAAATAGCCGACTACGGGGCCGCCGCGGGGGAGGCGAGCCGCCGCAATCTGACCCGGCGCGAGAATCCCTTCATGCTGATAATGGACCGGCGGCGGGTCGGCGGATACTGCTCGGCCTGGGGGAAATGGACGGAGGGAAGGGGCTTGAGCCGGTAGGAAGCCTGCCGCCAGATGCACCCCGACCCAAGCCAGAATCCCCCAAAGGCCCATTTTGCGTAGTCCCACGGGCAGGCACATCCCAATCGGCCTCCGGTTCGCCTTGAAAAGAAAGAAACTTTTTCCAGCCCTGATAGGAAACGGGTTTTGTTTTCTCGATTTGCTGCGAATAACCATTTCTGGACACATCCAGGGGAGCGACAATCCTTCCGGACAAATAGGCCCTGCTAACCCTCAGGGAGCGGGGGCCTTTTACCCCCACTCCCAGGAACCAGCAGGGCGATCCTTCGTACACCAGCGACGGAGGCTTGGCGTTTTTTTGAAATTACTCTCCTGCAGCGGGAGTCGGCGCCGTCTCACCCCCCTCTTGAGGGCAAACGGCCGCCTCGTAACCGCCGTCCGGACCGATCACCTGGTGCTTCATCCCAAGAGGTTGTCGATACAAGACCGGCGGGGCCGCATTCCGCTCGACGATCCAGGCGTGATTGGCCGGCCGGGGATACGAGAACCCAGGCTGCTGTTTCACGTCGATCCGCATCCGATGGGTCGGGTCGGGAATTCGTTCCCAGGTATGATTCACCATCGTATGTTTATACAGACCGGCTGGTCCTCCCAACGGCACATGAGGCGGACCAGGCAAACCAATCGGAGTGCCAACCATCGGCATTCCCCATTGGGGAGCAGAATAACCGGCCACATAACCGGGCAACCCGCCTCCGTTGGCGGCCATAGGCCCATATCCCATTGCCGGAAACGCCGCTGCTCCTTGACCTTCCATATCCGTGGGCAATTGGAGGTCTTTGTTGCCCAAGCGGACAATCGCCAGGATCGAACCCCGGTTATCCGCCTCGGTGATCGGATCCACCCCTGGATCCAACCGGGTGCTCACCAAGGTTTCCACGCCGGCAATGGCCAATTCCTGGAACTCCGGATCCGGCAGATAGATCACCTTCGTGACAAAGTTGCCGCTCAATACTTGATCGAAATCTTCTTCCGTGAATTGGATGGGAATGGCCGAGTGGGCTAGATACGCTGCCGTGCGCGGAATGGCATTGGCTACCTCCAATGTCGGATACAGTTCCACCCCGGGCCGACCTGGAATGTTCGACAGTTTTAATTGATAGATTCCGCCTTGGGGGAAGTTATAGCGTCCGGGGCAAACCAACGGCTCCGAATCGAACGCCAAGGGATGAGTAACCCCCCAGGTAACCTTCATCCCCTCCGGACCGGTAAAGACGATTTGGGAGGCGAGCGGCGGGACCGGTTGGGCCGGCTGAAACGCCATCACTCCTGGTCCCGGTCCATCCACCCCAGGGCCAGGATGGGCCAACACCGGAGCCGGCGGGAGATTCCCCGCCAAAGGTCCCTTGCATCCCAACACCCCCATCAGCACAATCCCCAATACAGCAAAAGGAAACGTCTTTTTCATGGTGTCCCCCCTGCCTAGCGACTCCTTCGTCAGCCGAACTCCAGCCGCCTCAAGGCAGACGCCAGTTCCAAAAACTCTTAAAAGGACCATCCACTTACCTTTTTGGATCACCTTTCGGCCAGTGCGGTGCTCAAGGCCTCGACCAGCCTTCCCTAAAAAACATCCTCCGGGCCCACAAGTGCCGTCGCTCTCTGGCCCTCCAGACAGTACAATCTTTGGACACGCCCCTGAGGACCACGGTCCTTTCTCTCAGGGCGTCCCAAGAGGGTGCCAGCGCATTGCTGGTAGAACTCTCCCTCTGAGAGGTATTGTTCGGTTTGGAAAAACAGGTTTCTTTGGTAAATCCAGAAGAACCCCCAAAATGTTCCTAAAACGACAACCAACCTGTTTTTTGGGGATCGTCCTATGGGAAACGATCGGCGCAATCTTTCTGTTTTATCCCTCGTCTGGGGAGTCTCCCCCCCTGTTGGCTAACCAAGATGATACCCCGCAAAAAGTTCCCTTATCCCCGTTGGGGGGGAGACAGAAGACTCCTCAGACCTGGGACGGACAGCAGTTACTCGCTCAGGCCATCGTGACCCTGGAGAGTCGAACTACGATCACCGGGAAAATTCATTACTATTTTGAGATGTTTAATGATGTATCTGTAGAAGGAACAGGAACCTATCTTGCCCAACTCAGCCAAACCGGCCAATGGTTCCGCTGGGAATTGTTCCTCCCCCAACAGGGGGAAAGACCCTATGGGTGGGAACTATTTGACGGCCAAGCCTTGTGGATCTACCAAAACGACCCAAAAGAACAAAAAGAGACCCTCCGCCGAGTGGATATCCTGCAAGTGGCCCAGCATCTGGAAAAACAAGGAAATCTGCCCAAAATGGGAGAGATAGGCAATTGGCCTGGGCTGGGGGGGTTATCCCGCCTCCTCCGTTCCCTCCAGGCCAACTTCCAATTCACCGTAGTCGAAAACACCACCCTGCGGATTACCGATGGGCAAACGTCCCAACGCCTACCGGTCTGGAAACTCCTGGGGGTCTGGAAATCGGACCGCCTGGCCCAACTCCTGCCTGATCAGGCCGACCGAATCCAACCCGGCTTGCCGGTCCAAGGGGAAAACCTGCCCGGGCAAATCCCCGATCATGTGCTGCTGCTCCTAGGGCAAGAAGACCTTTTTCCGTATGAAATTCAGTATCGGCGGAGGTCCACCGGCCGACTGGCGGAGTGGCTAGCCCAGTTCGCCTGGCTCCAACGGCAGGACCGCACCCTGGCCCGGATCGAGTTTGTGGAAGTGGTTCTGAACAATCCCTTACCGCCGGATGCCTTCCACTATCAACCGCCGCCCCATCTTACCCCCTCCAACGCCACCCAGGAGTTTATCGCCAACCTGCAGAAACAGATGAAACAATGATCCCCGCCCACAACCCCATGAGGCGGGCAGAAAAAGGCGCCCGACATATTCCAGGTCGGTCAAGCCGAAATGACCTTTTGGGATGTCCCCGCCCCCAATGCCCCCCGGTGTTGTTCCTGCGCAAGCAGCAGTCCAGACCGTGTGCTTCTCTTTTCCGAGCTATGCCTCGACCAACACCTGGGGAGGGTTCCTCGTGGGGAAAGTCGCTTATCGGATTTCCCCGATCACTACTTGAATTGCTTGTTTGCGCAGGGCATCGAGGAACTTCGGATCGGCCCGGCTGTCGGTAATCAGGCCGGCCCACTGGGTAAGCCGGGCAAACCGGCGCAGGCCCCGCCGGCCCAATTTCGTGCTATCCGCTGCTACATACACCCGGCTGGCGGCAGCCGCCATCTTCAAAAGCACATCCGTCGTATCGGGCGGGTTGACATACACAAAGCCTTCTTGGTCGATGCCGTCGGCGCCCAGAAACGTAATGTCGGCGTGCAATTGTTCCAGGTTCATCTCGGTGATCGGGCCGGACAGGTCCGGCGAGTTGGGCCGAACGTATCCGCCCGGCAGCAGGACATCGATGCCCGGGTCATGTTGCAGTTCGCTGGCCGCCGGAAGCGAGGTCGTAATGACAGTCAGTCCGGTGCGCCCGTGGAGTTGCCGGGCAATCGCCAGGGTCGTTGTACTTGCGTCCAGCATGACAGTAGTGCATCCCCGCAACAGCTCCGCCGCCACCCGAGCGATCGCTTCCTTGGCAGGCAGGTTTAGCCGAACCCGCTCCAAAAAGTCAAACTCAAAGACGGTTCGGTATCCTAAGGTGGCTCCGCCGTGGGTGCGGAGGACCTGGCCTTGGCGTTCTAAGGCGTCCAGGTCCCGTCGGATGGTCATTCCGCTAACGCCCAGTTGCCGGCTCAGTTCCGCCACGGAGCATTCGCCCCGTTCGGCGATCAGTTGGCAGATTCTCCGTTGCCGCTGCTGCGCACGGGAGAACGGCCGCTTCATGGTGATCGTTTTTCTCGCCGGAATTGGTAAAATGAAAATCCAAAATGTTTATTTGCTCAAATATAACTCCCCGCCTCTTTTTGTCAATAACATACGATCTTTCCTAAAAGATAGGAACTAGAAGATAGGAAAAAGTCTGTGCCAAATTCTTGACCCCTCTGTGCGTTGTTGATAAAATCGAAACCACACAAGGAATATCCGGTTCCTACGGACGGCATGTGGGGCTCTTTTCGGGGTATTTAGGCTTTTCTTTTCGCACAGGAGCGGGGCCATGGGGAAGCAACAGGTGTTTGGGTGCAGGTTCTGGGTTTTGGTCGCTCAGGCGGCGGCGGTAATGCTCCTAGGGGAACCCTTCTGCGTGCAAGGGGCTATTCTTTATCGGGACGCGGTCCTAGGGACTAATCCGGTCATCTATTGGCCGTTGGACGAGACGGGCGGCCCGCCTTATCTGGCGGCTGTGGATATAGCCCCCTTGGCCGGGGCCAACAACGCCGCCTATCTGAAACATTCCGATACCAATAGTGTACTAACGTTGGGTCAGGCGGGGCCTCGGCCAACAGATGGTTTTTTGTACATGCCATCCGATAACAAGGCCCCCTATGCCAATCACCCGATGACCGATCAGCGCGGAGCAGGCACCCTGTACGACGCCCTTTACACCACAGCCGGGGTTCCACCCACTGCCTACACCGTCCAGGTCTGGTTCAAACAGGAGTCGCTTTCTACCTCGTTTCCTACTTATGTTTTTTCTCGGGCCAATGGGACTGCTGGCGATGATACCTATCTTCGAGATTCTTTGGGGATCGGCTCGGGCCAGTATGGCACGACCGCCAAGAAGATGTTCTTCTGGGACGGCGTGAACGTTATTTCAAGCACCGGTCCGCAATCGGTGGAAGCCAGCAAATGGTATCATTTCGTATATATTCGCAACGGAGATTACTTCACCACCTATCTGAACGGCAAACAGGACATTCCCTGGACGTATCGGCCCTGGCGCACCACGACCGGCGATAATAACGGAAATCGGCTCGGAATCGGCATGCGCCCGGATAAAGCGGAGCCTTTCATGAGTATCCGCGGCTGGTATGACGAGGCGGCCGTCTGGAACCGAGTGCTCACCGAGGCGGAGGTCCGCTCGTTGTATCTGGCCGCGTTTCCGGAGTATCCCAGAGCGATTTTGGCCAGTCAGCCGGCAGCCTATTGGCGGCTCAACGAGGTGGTGGGCGATAATCTGGCCTATGACATCAGCGGCAACGGCCGGGACCAGACGTTGGGCAATGGCCAATCGCCGAATGTAACCCGTTCGGGCTCGCCGCCGGATGTCGGTCCTCGGCCCACGGATACGGCCCGAAACGGCGCCCGATTGGGCGGTTTTGAACCCACCAACTATGCCCCCACCATCCCGATCGGAAAAACAGGATGGACCGATAACGACTATGCCTTGGTCGTGCATTCCACATCGCCGGTCGTGGTGCCGGACACCCAATATACGGTGGAAGCCTGGATTCGGCCCTCCAACACCACCACGTACGGGCTGGTGGGCTATATTTTCCATCGCCGGGATTTTGACGGCTCCGGCCGCTTCGGCGACGCCTTGGGCATGGGCGGCACCTATCAGGCCGGGGCACCGGCCGGCGCTTTGTTCTATTACAACAAAGACACGGAGACGGCCATTTGGGCGCAGAATCCCACCATCTTGCAGCCGAACCAGTGGTACCATGTCGCTTTTGTCCGCCAGGGCGACGCCATCCGAGTGTATATCGACGGTCAATTAGAGTTTTCGGCAATCTACCCGCTTCCTTCGGGAACCAACTTTGACCAAGGCACCTGGGTCTTTGGCGGCCGAAGCGATTCCAATTTGCCCCCTAATGATCATCTGAAATGGCCGGGCAATATCGACGAAGTGGCCATTTTCGGCCGGGCTTTGAGCCAACAGGAAATCCTGGCCCACTTCAACGCCGCTTTGGTCCCGGAGCCGAGTACCTGCCTGCTCATGGCCCTCGGCACCCTACTGCTCTTCGGACTCCGAGTGCGGAAAATCCGATTCGCCAGCCCACGTTCTCGGTAGGACTCTTTCCACCCCATGCATGGAGGAAGATGCTCATGAGGGAAGCTGGCGCCGAACGAAGGGATACTTGCCTACTAAGGTGGATATGCCCCCGGAAATACTGGTGCTATATTCACTATGTCGGTGGCTGCTCCCCATGCGCCGGCCGAAAACCTCTCCGTCTTCGCCCGGCCCAAGCGGGTTTCACCTTGGTGGAACTGCTGGTGGTCATTGCCATTATTGGGATTTTGATTGCGCTGCTTTTGCCGGCGGTGCAGGCGGCCCGGGAAGCCGCCCGACGCATGCAATGCACCAACAACCTCAAACAGATCATGCTGGGGATGCATAATTATCATGCGGCCCATCAGTATTTTCCGCCCGGCTCGTTGGCCTACGATCCGAACAATCGGGCCAGTTGGGGCCGAGCCGCCGTCCACCATTGGACCATGTTCCTCTGGCCCTACGTGGAACTGAATAACCTGGCCCAGGCCTATAACTGGAACGTCGGTTTCCGAGGGCCGGACTGCGACAACGTGAACGGCAAAATCTTCCGCACCGTCATCCCGCTGTATCAGTGCCCTTCGGACAATCCGGGCGTGTATGGGAACGAATCGCCCTTGCCCACCGACGGCTATACCCGGTCCAATTACGTGGCCTGCCATAGCCCGGACGGCTTCATCATGGAAAAAGGGATCACCAACTTCGATAAATCCTGCAATGAAGCCAACAACCCGGCTCGGAAACGGGCGCTATTTAATTGGAACGTCTTCCGCGGGATCCGGGATGTGCGGGACGGCACTTCCAATACGGTGGCGGTGAGCGAATTGATTGCCGGGCGAAGCGGATCGGCTGATCTGCGGGGCCTTTGGGTTTCGGATTTGGGCATCGGATATTCGCATCTGCGCACGCCCAACTCCCCGGTGCCCGATCAACTGCTCGGAGGCCGATACTGCGACTGCAGCAAACGGAAAGCCCCCTGCGTGGGCAATTCGCCCTGTTGGAGCGGGGTTATCTATGCGGCCCGAAGCTACCATGCCGGCGGGGTCAACGCCGCCTTGGCCGACGGAAGCGTCCGCTTCTTTAGCGATTCCATCGACGGCGCCTTATGGATCGGCCTGGCCAGCATCGACGACGGGGAAGTGGTCCGGGTAGAATAACCAGCCGCTGCGAAAGGGACGCTTCCATGCCAACAGAAAAACTTTTTCGCTTGGGAAAACAAAGGCGATGGTTGTGGATTTTGGTCCTAGCCCAGGCGGTAGGCTGTGGATCCGGCTCCTCCGGCATGCGGGTCTGGGGCGTGGTCACCTACCAGGGCCAGCCGATCCAGGAAGGCCAAATCGTCTTTGTCCCCATCGAAGGCACCCAGGGGCCGCCCACAGGAGCACCGATTCAAGCCGGCCGATACGAAATCCCCCCGCACATCGGCCCGAGGGCCAACGGCGTCTATCGGGTGGAAATCACGGCCATGGGCCAGGAAAAGACCTACACGCCCAACGTCTCCGGCGAAGGCCCCTTTTATACAGTACGGGAACAAATCTTGCCTGCTCAGTACAACCGCCAAAGCACCCTCCGGGTAACCATCTGGCCGGACCCGGCCAAAAACCAACACGAGTTCCACCTCAAGTGATCCTACTCCTCGGCGGATCGCTGGTGTTCGAATATCCTGAGCTGGAGGCCAAGCCCGGCCATTTTCCAGAGAGGCTGTCCCGAAAATCCATTTTTAGCCGGGAGGCACGACCAACCGGCAACCCCAGACTGCCCAAAACCCTAAGAAAACGGCATTTTGGTTCGTCAGAACGGTTTGGAAACGCTTCGGGGCCGCCGCTGGGCTACCCATTTCGGGACATCCCCAGAGGCCACGGCTTATTTTCTAGAGTGCCCTTTGGCCAGCCGGGGAAACCGAAACGTCGGCTCTTCCTAGGATTTGATCGGGTTTGCCTGTCTTCGCTTTCCCTATGTGGACTGTATCCACCGGAAGTAATTACCACAATCTGTGGGGTTCGTGCCGATTTTTACCCCCTATAAGTTGGAGGGGCCTGGCCGGGTGGATACAGTCAAGCTATTGGTCTTCGCAAAACCAAGGGACACCGACGTGGCCAAAAACCAGGGAATTTCGTGTCTCTACGATTTGCGAAGCTCAATCATTCTCCTGCTTCGTCCTTCCATCTCAGCTTCCCCTTTGCCCAACTATTGACATCCCTAATAGCGGGGGGTATAGCAAAAATCGGACTTTTCTTCGGGGAAATCTCCCACAGAGGCGTCTTATAAATGGAACATTTAGCCGAATGCAGGAGGCTATGTGTCATTCCTGCTGACACAGGAATGACACACCAGGCCCCTCCATTCCGCTAAAATATTACCGAAGTTAGGACTTTTTGGGAAGGCGTGGGGATTCTCTTGGGAGAAAGGAAAACCGATGTCTTGCAGTGGTGATTCCCAGACCGGGAAGAAGGGGTTTGGATTTCCGAATCGGCGGCAGTTTTTGCAGAGGGCGGCGGGAGGCTTGGCCGCCTTAGGACTGGCAACTGGGCAGGGCAGGGGGGCGGAATCCTCCGGCTCGGAAGGCTCGGCCAAGCAGCAGGAACAAAAGTTCCCCCATGGAGAAGCTGGCATGGGGGCCCCCGCCGCGGCTGGGAACAATTCTCCACGCATTGAGGGCGGGTATGTGGTCGTGCCTGCTCGAAAAGTGCCGGTCCTGGCCGAGGCGGATATCGTGGTCTGCGGTGGAGGACCGGCTGGGATTGCTGCCGCCTGCTCTGCTGCCCGACATCATGCTCGCGTGATCCTTCTGGAACGCTGGCCCAGCGTCGGCGGTATGGCCACCAACGCCCTGGTTAATATCTGGCATACAAGCGACCGCACCAAGCAGGTGATTTATGGAATTGTTCAAGAGGCGATTGAGCGAGCAGGCCGATTCGTCCATCGCTATCCGGATTATCCCCGGCGGCATGAAACCCACTGGTTCGATCCGGAAGCCATGCGATTGGTCTTCCACCAGATGCTTGAGGAAGCCAAAGTCCGCACGTTTTGCGGGCTTCAGGCAGTGGAGTCCATTGTGGAAGACGGCCAGATACGAGGGGTGCTTGTGGATACCAAACGGGGCCGACGTGCGGTCCTGGGGCGTATCGTGATCGACGCCACCGGGGATGGCGATGTGGCGGCCAATGCGGGAGTGCCGTTCGACTTTGGCCGCCCCACCGACAGCCGGGTCCAGGGCATGACCATGATGTATCGCCTGGTGGGATTGGACCCGGGGCAGGCCAAGCCAGAAGCGGCCGATCGGGTCCTGGCCCAAATGCGTCGGCTTCGAAAGGAAGGAAAATTTCCGCACTTTTTGGAACCGGCGGCGGCCCACTATCTGCGGCATCCGCCCCCCTGGTCCACCTCGCTGAATATGTGTCCGGTGGTAGGCAATCCGCTGGACGAAGAGGAACTGACGCGTCTGAGCGTACAGGCCCGCCGGCAGGTCTATCAATATGTCGATCTATGGCGGGCGGAGATGCCCGGCTTCCAAAAGGCCGAAGTCCTCCAGATGGGGTTCAGTCTGGGCATTCGGGAATCCCGGCGCATTCGGGGTTTGAAGACGCTCGATGAACAAATGATTCTTTCTGCGCGGAAACAACCGGACGCCCTCGGCCACGGCTTCTGGATGATCGACATCCATGATCCTCTCGGCACCGGACATACCACGTGGGCTGATCAAAATCCTCGACAGATGCTCCCGCCCGGCCAGAGCTACCATATTCCGTTAGGCATGTGTTTGAACCGGCTGATCCCGAATCTGGCGGTGGTGGGCCGATGCGCTTCGAGCACCCATGAGGGCTTGGCCTCCGTGCGGATTCAAACCCACTGTATGGTGATGGGGCAGGGGGTGGGAACCTGCGCCGCTTTGGCTTTGGAGGCCGGCTGCTCACTGGCCCAGGTCAATCTCCGCAAACTCCAATCCGTCTTGCGAACCGACGGCGTCTATCTGGAAGATGTACCGGAGGGGGAAGAGACTCGGGAATCTTTCAGAGCGGTTGGCCGTCCAGAAGGTGGAAAATCGTGTTCAAAGTGATCACCTTCACCGTTTCGGCCTGCCAGCGCAGGAGGCTCACGCCGCAGTTGTCCTGGGTGATTCGGCGGTATTGGGACAGGGGAATGCCCAGCACATAGGCCAGGACGCACCGGTTGACCACATTGTGGCTGACTACGGCAATCGACTGGCCGAGGTGTTGGGCCACGATCTGGCGGAGGGCGGGTACGGCCCGCTGTTGGACCTGGTGGAAATTTTCGCCCTCCGGATAGCCGTACTGACCGGCGTCGGCCTCGAACAGCTCACACCACTGAGGGTCTAGCTGGCGGATGGCGGCCCAGTCCATGCCTTCCCATCGGCCGACATCGATTTCGATCAGCTCGTCGACCGGCTGGACCGGCACGCGGTGGGGTAGGGCGATCCGCTGGGCGGTCTGCCGGGCACGGAGCAGGGGACTGGTGTAAACGACCGCCAACGGAACCTGTGCAAGCAGTTGGGCGGTCCGCTCGGCCTGCCATTGGCCTTCCGGCGCCAGCGGCGCATCCAGCCGACGCCCCTGAAGCCGGGGCGGCTGCGCCAAGTTGTGCTCCGTGGCGCCGTGCCGAATCAAATACACCAGGCAACTATCCGGGGCAGGGCAGGGGAGTGTCAACTACTTGTCCTCCCATCATCCAGAGGGCAGGGGGTCTCCATAAATTCTTTTCCGATGCCGCAGGGCAGGGGAGCATACCAGGGTTATCCTCCCAGGGACGGTGATTTGCGTTTACTGGCCAATTGGGCGGCTACCCGCAGGGCCTCGATCATCCCGGCCGTCTCCGCTCGGCGTTGCCAGGCAATATCAAAGGCCGTCCCATGGGCCACGCTCGTGCGCACGATCGGCAGTCCCAAGGTTACATTGACCGCCCGGTACATGCCCAGCAGTTTCAAGGCGATATGGCCTTGGTCGTGGTACATAGCCACCACGGCGTCGAACTGGCCGTCCCGTGCCCGGACCATCAGGGTATCGACCGGCAAGGGGCCTTCCACCTGGAGGCCTTCTTGGCGGGCCTGTTGGGCGGCCGGTTGCAGGATCATCTTTTCCTCTGGGCCAAATAGGCCACCTTCGCCGGCATGGGGGTTCAGGGCGGCAAGTCCGATTCGGGGCCGGTGGCCTGCCGGCATAAGCTGGCGCATGAACTGGTCGGCCAATCGGCACTTGGCCAGCACGTTTTCGAGCGTCAATTGCTCAAAGACGCGGCGCATGGCGGTGTGCAAAGTTACATGTACCACGGCCAAACCGGCCGGCGAACGGACTTGCTCATCCGGCCCCAAATAGAGCATCATGGCGAAGTCTTGGACGCCGCACAGAGTGGCCAAAAGTTCCGTATGTCCGGGGTAATCGTACCCGGCCAGGTGGAGGGCCTCTTTGTGCAGGGGGGCGGTGGTCAGGGCGTCCGCCTGGCCGGCCAAGACCAGTTGGGCAGCTTGGACGACGGATTGGTAGGCGGCCTGGCCGGCCCGGGGATCGACCGTCCCGGGGCGCACCTTCAGCACTTCGTCCGGGCCGCACGGCAGGCAGGGTAACGTCTGGGGGGAGGGATGGGCGTCGGCCGGGCCGGTAATTTCGACTACCCGGATGGGCAAGTGCCACAATCGGGCGGCCCGTCGGAGGATTTCCGGGTGGCCAACGACGAAGGGTCGGCAGAGGTCATGTACAAATGTCTCTACCCAGGCGCCCACAATGACCTCCGGCCCCACACCGGCCGGGTCTCCCATGCTGATCGCTATGGTCGGCTTTGGATTGGCCACGGCAAAAACCTCCAAAATTATCTATTTTACCTCTTTTTGCCCAAAGGAAAAGGCGACCTTGGGAGCCTCCCGGCACGAAGGGGCGTCCTCCTTGTACCTAAGGGCTATTTCCCGCAGAATAAGTTGACTGTATCCACCGGGGCCAATTGCCACAATCGGTGGAATCCGAGCGATGTTGGCCCCTCCAAGTCGTAGCGACCGGGCCAGGTGGATACAGTCAAAATAAAGACCTGCGTACCATCGGACGGGGCAGGGCAGGGGGGCTGCCGCCTTTTTCCCCCGGAAATCCGCTGCATGACTGGGGGGCGCAGAGAAGGGTAGGGGGGGACGATGTTTTTCCCCTTTCATGTTTCCACCGGACAAAAGGCAACGCCGATGCGAGCTTGTATTCAGCGGGTCAGTCGGGCCCAGGTGCGAGTGGGTGGCCAGCCGTGCGCCCAGATAGGGCAGGGGATGCTAGTGCTTTTGGGCGTCTCGCAGGACGATACGGAAGCCGACGTTCGGCTTTTGGCCGAAAAGATCGCCGGGCTGCGGATTTTTGAAGACTCGGCCGGCAAGATGAACCTTGCGCTTCAGGATGTGGGCGGCAGTGTGCTGGTGGTCAGCCAGTTCACATTGCTTGCCCAATGCTGGAACGGCCGTCGGCCGAGTTTTACCGAGGCGGCCCCGCCGGAAAAGGCACAACAACTTTACGAACTTTTCGTCCAAACCTTGGCCGGGCAGGGCATCCCCGTCCAGACCGGCCGATTCCGAGAAAATATGGAGGTCGAACTGGTCAACGACGGCCCGGTAACTTTTCTGGTGCAAACCCGCCGGGGCCAACCCGTCCGGGACTAGCCAGAAGGCTTGGGCGCCCCAAGCTCCGCCCATGGACGCCGACCGATGCCCCATTGCCGGGACGAGAATGTTCTCTGGGCAATTTGCAAGCAGGGGGGTAAAAGGGCAGGGGGGAGTTACCGGAAAAATCGCCACGGGCTGCCTTGCTCGGCTTGGCTGCTTGAACGATTGGGGTTGGGCTGAGACGAGTCAGGCAAACTGGAACCGGGCGGCAGAGGCTGCTGGGCCGACGGCGGTACCCCACCGTTTGGTTCGGCCACCGTGGAGGCCGCAGGCGATGGAGTTTCCCTGCCATTGGGATTGCCAGCCGGTGGGGCCGGTGCGGCTGAACCTGCTGCGCCGGAGCGAGGGCGTGGCTGAGTCAGGGCGTCTTCTAAGGCGGCTAGCCGCTGTCGCTGCGACTCCCAAAACTGCGCCTGCGCCTCGGTGTAGCGGCGTTGGACCCCTTCCATCCAGGTCGGCTCGAAAAACACCACGACCACCAGAACCCCCAGCAGCCCATAAGCTAGCAGGTTGGACCAGGCATGCGAACCCCAGAGTTTCAAGGCCGTTCCGAAGGACCGGCGCAATTTCCATCGGCCCCGCACCCACTCCAGACTATAAAGTTCGTCCAAGACCAGATGGCTCAGGTAGCCCAACAGCACGCCGCCCGCCTTATACCACCGCAACAGCACATCCTCCCCCGAAGCCAGCAGAAAAGCAATCAAGAAAAATATCCCCGCTGCGGGCAAACTATGAAACATCCCTCGATGCACCGTAAAATGTTTCAAAAACCACCCTAGCCCAAACCGAATCAGCAGATAACTGCCCGCACCGATCAAAACCAGCAGTTCCGGCGCCAGACCAAACGTCCGGAGCCGTTCCAGCAGCATCATCGGCGCCACAGCCGCCGCAAAGGCTACACTCTCCCGAAGCGGTCGGCCCGAACCGCTATCCAAATCCGGCAACATCCCGGTTATGCCGCACAAGCCACCGGCCAAAAGGCTAGTCGAAAGCGGCATATCATACCAGCCGTAGGCCGCCGCCCCGTAACCGGCCCCTACCACACTGCTAGCAGCAAAATGAGTGATAAAGTCGGCCATGCGCAGTTGCCTCCAAAATGCCTTTCTTAGTCCTGCCCCGGTGGGCCATTCCCGTGCAAATCGCCCGGGTGCCCTTCCTCCGCAAGCAGGAATTCGGGACTCCCCTGGGGGTCATTCCCCGTAAGCGTCCATGGGATCATAGCCCCGAAAAAGAGAGTGTAAAGGGTTCTGGGCTTTGCCCCCAAGAGCATTTTACGAGTTTTAGGGCCAATGGTTTCTGCCGGAGATCCCGGGATTCCTTCCTATGGAAGGGCCCAAATGTGTCATTCCTGGGTAAGCAGGAATCCAGGTCTCCCTGTGTTTCTCTTCTCCGAGGAAGATTTCTCAATTTATCCATTTTTGCTATTTTGACTGTTCAGATTGCTCTTTTGGGCCGGGGACGGTTCGGCTATATTGCCCGTGGTGAATGGCCTCCAACGGCTCACCCAAGAGGCCTCCCCCGAAAGGATCCTTTCCCCTGGTTTGGGAGGATACTCCCACAGGTCATTCCTGGCAGCGGTGCCATCCAGGGATCGTTCCTCCAACGGAGAAATACCATGGGCAACTTTCCGTTGCATTCGTATGATGTGGTGATGTTGCTGATTCTGGCGGTGGCCACGTTTTTTGGGCTGTGGAAAGGGCTGGCCTGGCAGGTGGCGTCGGTGGCCTCGTTTGTGTTGAGCTATTTTGTGGCTGTCCAAGGCAGTAGTTCCTTGGCCCCCCTTTTGCCGTTGCAAGCACCTTGGAATCACTTGGCTGCCATGTTGATTTTATTTGTGGCCACTTCGGCGGCCGTTTGGCTGGCGTTTCGGCTTGTGGCGGGGCTGATCGACAAGATTCAACTGAAGGCGTTCGATCGGCAATTGGGGGCGCTGTTGGGATTATTGAAAGGTGTATTAATTTGTTTAGTTGTTACGTTTTTTGCGGTAACCCTTTCGGAGGCCCTTCGGCAAGAGGTGCTCCAAGCCCGCAGCGGCTATTACATCGCCCTGCTTATTGATCGGCTTAAACCGGTGTTGCCGGCGGAAGTGCGGGACCTGGTGGGCAAATACCTGGAGGAACTGGATCAGAAGCTCCGCAAACCCCCCGATGGATGGGTACCCCAAGAGAACCGTCCGGCCGCTCCCGCCTCCGAAGGGCTTTTCCCACCAGCCGCCCTAGGGGATTCTTCAGGGGGGTTCGCTCCGCATCAGGTCCCTATGGGCCAAAACGGCCCCCAGACGCCTGAGTCGGCCATAGGCTATGGCATAGACGGGCCAACAATTCGCGCTCCGGCCGCCGCGGAAGCCGCCGAGTTTTTCTCTCGGCAGTGGGCCTCTGAAAACAGCCTCTCCCCACAACCTGGCAGAGGCGAAGGGCCGTTCCTTCCATCGCCCAACCGGTCCTCGGATCCAGCCAGCTCGAATCCTGCCGGATTCCATCCATCCTCCCAGTCCACCTCCGACCCATCACAGCCCAGAGACTCTGGACTGCTGGCCCCATTGGTGCCGATTCGCTGAAACCGATGGGGAACTGTTTTCGTCAGAGATCAGAAAGGAGCAAAAACGGTCCAAAGGGATGGAGGCCGACGGGAAAGGCCCTGGAGGCCTGGGTGGAAAAACGCTGTTTTTTGCGGGAATTGGGTGGTTCTGACCGAACATAAGAAAGATTATCGGACGTTGCTCGGGCCGCTCGGAATACCGTAAAATTTTAGCCGAATGAAGATGCCCTTGGAGGGACCTGCTTCGGAGGTCCGATGCCCCTTGAAGGGAATCTGCCTTGCCCCCGGGCAAACTCAGACGGGCAAGCTCCAATGGACCCATCCGCGGCCGGTCAGATATTTACCGGTCGGGTTTTTCGGCCCCTCTTGGTTGCCAATCCACCTGCAAGGCAGGAAGAGCCTCTTTCAGTCGGGCGATGCCTTCGGGGCTGACCCGGGTGTACCGGAGATTCAGTTGGCCTAACCGGGAGAGTGCCGCCAGATGTTCCAAGCCCGCATCGGTTACGGCAGTGCCGTCCAGCAGAAGCCAACGGAGGTCTTTCAGTTTGGCCAGCTCCGCCAGTCCTTGGTCGGTAACCTGGGTTTCCGACAGATCCAGGACTTTGAGATTGGCCAGGGCCGTCAGGTGGGGCAGTCCGGCGTCGCTCACCGCGGTTTTTCGCAAATGGAGCACTTCCAGTTGCTGAAGCGGAGCCAGATGAGCCAGGCCGACATCGCCAATGGGCGCCTGGTTGAGCACCAGAGAGGCCAAGGAGGAGACTTTTCCCACATAAAGAAGCTGCTGGTCAGTGATCGGCATGCCGGTCAGGTTGAGGGAATTGAGCCGGACGAGCCGCTCCAACTGGCCCAGACTTTCCTCAGATAAACTCTTCGGGGTGGTGAAGTGGACGCTGGTTACGCCCTGCTGGGGGCCTTCGAAGATGACCAAAGCCCCGGCCTGTTGGAGGGCGTCGGCGGCGGCTTTCTCGGCCTGCTGTTGGGCCTCCGAAAGACCCCCCTGGTACCACCGGGCAAACAGACAGGCCAACGGATCGGAAAAACCCGGCTTCCATTGGGTGAGTATCCACAGCCCAACCCCGATGGTCAAAAGCAGTATCCACAGGCCCCATCGGCCATAAGTCCACCCGGTTCGAGAACGCACGGACAGCGATGGAGAAGGCCCTCCCGCAGCAATAGGTGAACCCTCAGGAGCGGAAGAAAAATCGTCAGGCCTGGACGGATCCGAGTGCATCATCCACGATCCGAAGCGGAAACCGAAGGGGTTGGGTCCACCGGCCCTCCAGACTCTTTGGGCGGAGTGCCTTCCGTAGCCTCCGAGGTATCCGCAGCCGGTTGGCTTGGGAGAATGGGTTGTTGGCCAGGCGGCCCTTGAGGGGCCAGTTCCCGCCGACCATTCTGGACCAGCACCCATTGCCCCGTTTCGTTCCGTTCGAAAAAGACGCCTATCCGCCGGAATTTCTGATACCGGGCTTCCAGTAACTCTGCTGGCGGAGTGTGCATAAGTTCACGCAATGCGGCCCGTAAATACATTTTTAATCGGGTCGCCATCAGGCCGGGATCCCGATGGGCGCCGCCCAACGGCTCCAGAAGCACCTCGTCGATCAGGCCCAATCGGAGGAGGTCTTGGGAGGTGAGTTTGAGGGCTTTGGCGGCCTGTTCCTTAAAGGCGGCACTTTTCCACAAAATGCCAGCGCAACCTTCCGGACTGATGACCGAATAATAGGCATACTGGAGCATGGCAATCCGGTCGCCCACACCGATTCCCAAAGCGCCGCCGGAGCCGCCTTCGCCGATCACCACACAAATAATCGGCGTAGGCAGCCGGGCCATCTCAAACATCGACTGGGCGATCACATAGGCCTGGCCGCGCTCCTCGGCCCCAATGCCCGGATAAGCGCCGCCGGTGTCAATCAGACAGATGACCGGCAGATGGAACTTGGCGGCCAGACGCATTTTGGCCATGGCTTTTCGATACCCTTCCGGATGCGCACAGCCGTAGTTGCAAACGGTCCGCTCTTTGAGGTTTTTACCCTTCTGATGGCCGACGACCATCACTTTGAATCCATCCAGCCGGGCCCAGCCGGTCCGTACCGCCCGATCATCGCCGAAGCATTTATCGCCATGGAGCTCCACGAACTCCTCAAAACACAAGCTGAGGTAATCGGTGAGCATGGGGCGGTCCGGATGCCGGGCCACCTCCACAATCTGCCAGGGATCGAGATTGTCGTAAATCCGGCGGGTCAGTTCCATGATTTCCCGACGGAGCCGACGAATCTCTTCCCGGATTTCCGGAGTGGCCGGTTGGACCCGTTCCAGACGGTCTTTGCGGGCTTCCAGCTCGTAAATCGGCCGCTCAAAAGATAACCGGAATTCATGCGTGGCCATAGGTGCTTCCGCAGGCAGTCCGTCTTAAGAGAAAGGCTTTTTTCTTCCTTTTTCCCATTTCCCAAAGGGGAGTATATCCCAAAATCCTGTTCTGGGGTAGTTAAGCCCCCCATTCTTGTCCGGTTTTTCTCGGTCTGAGGAAAAAAGACCTATCCACCTTAACTTCGACCTAAAAGAAATGATTTCTTGGGAATATTCCTTCTCTGGAGGAAGGCAACCCGATGGAGATGGGAAGAAAGTCAAAATAGGAAAAATAAGCTGATTTAAAATTTGGGTATTTTAGAAAAAATAGGAAGAATTTCAGGGAGCAATCTTCTAAACGTTCCCTTAAGAAGGTCCCGGCGCCACTTTACCGGCGGAAAGTTCCGGTGGTCGAGGCGTCTGCCGAAATAACTTGATGATCCGCAGTTCGTCCAGGAATTCTTCCACGGAACGAGGTCGATCTTTTGGCCGTTTGGCCATGGCCCGTTTCAGCAGTTGGGCAAACTCCGGCGTCACATTTTTATCCACCGTATCCAAAAGCGGCGGAGCAGCCTTCAAATGTTTCGAAAGCAATTCGTTAGAGGTAACCCCCGTAAAAGGCGGACGCCCAGCCACTAACTCAAACAGCGTGCAGGCCAAACTATATAAATCGGAACGTTCATCTACAACTTCGCCCCGAATCTGTTCGGGGGACATGTAACTGCGGGTCCCCTGAATCAGGCGGGACCGGGGCAGCAACAGCCGACCTAAAAAACCCCGCCGACGCTGCGCCAGCCCAAAATCGATCAATTTCACGTCGCCCTGATCGTTCACGAGGAAGTTATCCGGCTTAATATCCCGATGGATCCAGCCTTGCTGGTTGAAACAAGCCACGGCCTCCGTGGTCTGGAAGATGATTTTCGGGAGTAAATGCCCCATTTTGTCGATTCCTTGGCGGATCCGGGTTTTCATATTGGGCGCCGAAAACCATTCCATCGCCAAATAGGGAACCCCGCGATACGTGCCGTATTCAAAAATCCGAATCAATCGGGGATGCTCCAACCCATGGCCGACTTTGTATTCCCACCGTAAAAGCCTCAGTTGTTCTCGATTTTTCCGGTATTGTTCCAAAAGGACTTTTAAGCCCACAAATTGGCCGGTTGCATCGTGGATGGCCTGCCAGATTTGCCGGGTCTGGCTGGTATTGACCACGTTCAAAAGGCGGTAGGGACCGATATAGCCGGGGGCTTCGGATGCCGTGCTCACGGTTTGCGTCTCTAGGCCAAAAGGAATTGCCCTTGCTTTTAACCCTTCAGTTTACCAAGAAGACACGTTTTGGAAAAGTGATTTCCCCCCCCCGGCTGGGGCGTTGGAATATCCGCATTAGGCTTTATCAACCCGATTGGGTAGTATAACCGAGGGGGATAAACCACACATAACATATAGAGGATAGATAGATTTAGACAATCCTGGATACCCACCGGACTAGTTGGACTGTATCTACCCGGCCAAGCCCCCACAACTTGTAGGGGGTAAGAATCGGCTCAAACCCAACAGATTGTGGTCATTACTTCCGGTAGATACAGTCAAGCTAGGAGTGCAATCCCCCTCAACGGTTTATATGAATATCCCCCTCCCCTGCCCTTCCCCTCTTCCTTCTAAAGCACTGCCAGAGACAACCCATGGAAAGGCCCTTTGCCGGGGGGAACCCCGTTTTAATTTCCCTTTGCTTCTTGAAGCAGTTCCAGATACAAAGCCCGGAGTTGGGCAGTCATCCGCTGGTGGGGAAACATTTCCCCGCAGCGGCGGCGTCCTTCCTCAGCAAGCTGGCAGCGCAACTGGGGATCGCCGACCAAACGGACAACCGCCTCGGCCAATCCGTCGGCATCCTTCGGCCGGACTAAATAACCGGTTTTGTCCGGTAAAACGACTTCCCGGGCGCCGTCGATGTCGAAGCTGACCACCGGTCGGCCCACCAGCAGGGCCTGCGGCAGCGCGCGGGCCAGCCCTTCCCGAAGGCTCACATGGACCAGAATATCCATGGCGGCGATCCATCGGGGGATTTCCTCCGGCCGGACCAGCCCTAAAAGCCGAAAGTACTCCTCCAAACCCGCCTGCCGAATTTGCTGCTCGATTTTGGGCCGAAGGATGCCGTCGCCGATCAGCAGAAACCGGACTTGGGGCGTCTGGGCCAGGATTTTCGGCGCTGCCGCCAGCAGATACTCATGGCCTTTGAGATAGAACAGACGGGCGATTTTGCCCACGACAATCTGTTCCGGTCCCCAGCCCAGACGGCCGCGGTACTCGGCCCGGAACTTGTCCGCCTCTAGGAAAGGTTCCACTTCCATGCCGCTATAGACCGTGAGGCATTTTTCCCGGGGGGCCACACCGGAGGCGACCAATTGGTCGGCCAAGGCCTGGGCCACACAGACCAGCCGATGGCACCGTCGGGCTGCCCACCGTTCGCAGGCCCGGAAAAACCCCCTGGCCAAGGCGGCTTGATACGGATGAAAGGGCGCCCCATGCACCGTATGCACGATGGCCGGGACTTGGAGACTCCAGGCAGCCGTCCGGCCCAGCAGGCCCGCCTTGGCACTATGGGTATGCACCACGTCCGGCTGAAAACGTTGCAGAATCCGCCGGATGGCTAGATAACTGAGCAGGTCCTGCCACGGATGGATGGGGCGACATAAACTTTTGAGCACCACCAGCGGTACCCCCCCTGCCCTAGCCCGCTCCAGTAGGCTGCCTTCTGGTCCTTCGGGCGGACCGGTAATCAACAGCACCTGGTCTCCGTAATGGCGCAGCAGGTCCTGGCAGGTGAGCAAGGTATTTTCCTGCGCTCCGCCGAGGATCAGACGTGTGATGATATGAACGACCCGCATAGGTTCCTTAGAGTCCCATTTTACCGCAGAGAAGGCAGAGACCACAGAGAGTAGAAAGTCCAATAGCCATTCCAACGGCGATGCGGGTTGGGGAGACGTGGGTTTTATTTTTGTAACATTTTAGCCGAAGGGAGGGGGCTATGTGTCATTCCTGCGCAAGCAGCAGTCCAGGTAATAGGGAGTTTTACTCCTTTCTGGATTCCCGCTTTCGCGGGAATGACACCCCTCACCCGGCCTGGCCTTTGGCCAGGCCGGCCTCTCCCGCTAGGGGAGAAGCGATTTGCTTCATTCGGCTAAAATGTTACTTATTTTTTACTTTCCGATCTTTCCGACGAAAAAACGGAAGGTTGATCGAAGCGGACATAGAGGAGGTAGAGACCTTCGGGCGGAGCGGTTTTGCCGGCCGCGGAGCGGTTTCGGGCGGCTAGGACTTCGCTCAGCCACTGCGGGGGGCGTTTGCCGCGGCCTACTTCGACCAGCGTACCGACGATAGCCCGGACCATGTGATACAAAAATCCATCTCCTTCCACTTCTACTACGACCAAATCTCCCCCCTGCCCTGCCCTGCCCTGGTGAGCGTCGAAACCGCCGAAGTCAACCGTCTTTTGTTCGGGGGCCGACGCTTTGCCGGACGTTTCCACGCTGGCCCCGGGGCGCCCCAGACTCCATAGGAGTACAGGGTCTTGAGGGGGCGTTTCCCAGCGGCTCCCCCCCTGCCCTGCCCCGCACCGATGGACCGAAACTTCAAAAAGCGTCCGCACCGTATCCTGCCGAGGCGAACCGCGGGATTGAAAACTGGCGAAATCGTGTATGCCGACCAGCCGTTGGCCGGCTTGGTGCATTGCCGACGCATCGAGCCGATAGTCGATCTGCCACGCATACCGCCGCAGGAAAATATGTCGGACCGGGCCGTCATAAATAAGATACCGATAGCGTTTTCGGGCGGCGTCTCGGCTGGGTCGGAAGCCCGGCGGGGCTTCTTCCGCGTGCAGGACTACCACATCCGCCGGCAACAGAGCGTTCATGCCCCGGAGGAGTTCTTCCGCCGTCAGGCGGGTCTCCAAGGCGAAGGCGGCGACTTGACCGAGCGCATGGACGCCTGTATCTGTCCGGCTAGCGCCCAACACCCGCACCGACTGGCCGGTCAATTGCCGAAGCACCACCTCCAGAACCTCTTGCACGGTGCGTTGGCCCGGCTGAAGCTGCCAGCCGGCGAATCCGCCGCCGTCGTAGGCCAAGGTGATTTTAAAGGTGGGCATGGCGACGGCTGCTCCTTAGTGCCTCCTGTACTATAGTCCAGGATGAGACCTGCTATGCCCCCTGCCCTCCCCTGCCCCGACCTGTTTGCGATCAGGCCGGTTTCCGGAATGGTTCCCCTTCGAGAACCAGAAGCGTCCAGGGATCGAGGGACGCCGAATAATAGAAGATTTATACAATATCTGCGGCTTTCCGCTCGGCGTGGATGGGCACGTCGGTTTTGCCTGGGAGACCGGTTCAGACCATCGCCCCGGCCATGACGCCGGCCTCCTTGAGCAGCAGTTCGGCGATCTGGACGGCGTTGGTGGCGGCCCCTTTGCGCAGATTGTCGCTCACGCACCAGAAGACCAGCCCGTTGGGGTGCGAAAGGTCTTCTCGCACTCGGCCAATGAACACTTCATCACGTCCCGTGCAGGTCATCGGCATAGGGTATTGCTTTTTCTCGATGTCATCCACCACAACGATCCCTGGGAACCGTCGCCAAAGCTCTCGGGCTTCTTCCACCGAGACTTTTCGCTCCGTTTCTACAACGATCGTTTCGCTGTGGCAGTTGGTTACCGGCACCCGCACCGTGGTGGCACAGACCTGGATCGACTCGTCTTCCAGGATTTTGCGGGTCTCTAGGACCATTTTCATCTCTTCGGAGGTGTAGCCTTTGTGCTTGGGCGAGCCGATCTGCGGAATGCAATTGAAGGCGATCGGGTAGGGGAAACATTCGTACTGGTATGCTTGACCGGCCAAGGCGGCCCGGGTGCCGCCTTCCAGGTCCCGGCTGCCGACCACCCCTGCCCCGCTGACGGCCTGATAGGTGCTGACGATCACCCGCCGCACACGGGCCGCATCATGGAGCGGTTTCAAGGCTACGACCATCTGCGTGGTCGAGCAGTTCGGACTGGCGATGATCCCCTGATGACCCCGAATAGCATGGGGATTGACCTCGGGGATGACCAGCGGCACTTTCGGGTCCATCCGCCAATAGCCGCTCTCATCCACCACCACACAACCGCGCCGGACCACTTCCGGGATGTAATCCCGAGCCACCTCGTCCGGTGTGCTGGAGATGACCAGGTCCACCCCGTCGAAGGCCTCCGGCCGAAGCTCTTCGACCACCACTTCTTGGCCGTTAAAGGGCAGCTTTTTGCCGGCCGAGCGTTTGGAAGCGAAAAATCGAATCTTTTTATACGGCAGACGGCGGGCCTGGATAATTTCCCGGATCAACGTCCCTACGGCGCCGGTAGCGCCCACGACGGCGAGCGTTTCAAACACCTTTTTTACCTCCTAGGGCAAATCAGGAACATTCC
>Ga0272448_1001170_pt1 | contig 36644 bp, 27 predicted proteins | sample YNPCB0191_FD_202220 | JGI IMG/M metagenome (GOLD analysis project Ga0272448, IMG submission 202220) | Hot spring sediment microbial communities from Yellowstone National Park, WY, United States - YNP-CB-019-1 | ecosystem: Environmental > Aquatic > Thermal springs > Hot (42-90C) > Sediment...
CCGGCTCGCGTTGCCCGGCGAAGCAGAGCGAACGGATGGCGATGATACTCCGGGAACCGCGAGATTGGGCATCGGCGCCGCCACGGGCCTCTCGCCGGTCGGTGCGGGGCTCGGCCGGGGCGTCGCAATCGACGGCGGCGGCGCGATCCGCTGCACCGGGGCGGGGATAGCGGCTCGATTTACCGGCACATCGCGAGCAGGGGTCGCGGAGGGGCGAGGTACGCTCGGCGTACCGGGAGCCAAGCGAATCGGCGCGGATGGCGCCGGCCGCTCAATGCGGGTCGGGGCTGATGGAACAATGATACGCGGGGCCGACCGCTGTTCGGAGCCGAGCACACGTGCAGGCGAAGAGACGACCGGTGCCCTGTCCGCATAAAAAGACGGTGCCGGGCGCGGGGCAGCCTCGCGGAATTGAGGGCGCGAGCGGTAGGACTCTGCCCGGGTCTGCGGGGTCGAGCGAATCATCGGGCGGGCAGAGCTATCGCGGCCGGCACTCCATCGCGGCGAGGCTGAATCCCGATCTCCGCCAGGGGCACCGAGGAGCGCGCGGTTCTCTGCATAAGATGCCGCCATAAAGGCACTTACGCACACTATGAAGAATCGTTGTCGTGTACGCATAGATCACCTGCCTCGTCAGTCTAGACACGGTTGCATGCGCATCGTTGGTTCCGGTTACGGAAATATTTACGCATGTTGTGTATGCCGGACAATCATCCGTTGGTCGGGTTGCTTCTGATGCCGTCGTACCGCTTGCCTACCAGCAAGCCTCGGCGCGATTCCTGCCCTCCACGGCGTTTATCGGACTAAGTCGAGCAACCCCCGCAAATCGTTGATCCGCCAGTCGGGCTCAGCGGTGCCAATATCGCTGATCCGCACGCTACGGCAGACCCATACTGCTTTCAGCCCGGACGCCCGAGCACCGCCAACGTCCGAGTGCAAAGAGTCGCCGACATGCAGCACCCGCTTGGCATCCCAGCCTGTCAACGAGAGCGCCTGACGGAATATCGTCACATCGGGCTTGTAGCTCCGCGCGGATTCGGACGTAACGACATGATCCACACGGATGCCTCGCACATCGAGGGCGGCGAGCAGATCGCCGTGATCTGCGTTGGAGACGAGGCACACGGGCACGCCGCGACGCCGAAGTTCTGTCAGGACTTCGTGGGTCTCCTCGAAAACCGGCGGTGAGCGAAGCCAATCCGTCAGGCCGGCTACGAACGGCGCTGGATCGATGTCGTACCCGACAAGCGGGCGCATCGTATCGACAAGGCTGTCGCATTCGATCTGGTAGAGGGTGCGGAAGTGCCCGTTGTTGCAGACCTCGGAGAGGGCGAAGTAGCCCTTGCCCCACTCGATGCCGAGTTGCTCGGGTGTGATCGGGAGCGAGTACTGACGGACGATCCGGCGGCAGACGGACTCCACCGCTTCGCGATCTCCGCCGACGAGCGTGCCGTAAAAATCCAGAAACAGTCCGTCCAGCTCGGCCATCGGCAGGATTATACGCGACTGCGGGACTTGTTTCACGCAAGTGTTCGGTGCCGCATGTGCGACAAGGACGGGCCTGCGGCTACCGGCGGCTGCTGCGGTAGAGGGCTCCGGGGCAAAGCCTCTCCGCGTACGACATCATGGCGAAGCAGGCCAGTTGGGAGAGGGCAGGCGGGTCGGTCTGGAAAAGGATTGCGCCAATGTGGCGCAGCTCCTCATCGGCGGCGGGCCGGAGGGCCTGCCGGCCGGACAGCCTGCGCGAATAGACGTACATGTGGAACGGCAGTCCGCCGAGCTTGCTGCCCCATTGGCTGTTGTAGTCCCAGGGGCTCTTTGCCCCGCGGCCCTGCTGGTTCTTCGACATCCAGTCAAGCATCTTCGCAATCCGGGCCAGTGCGGCCTTGTGAGTCTCCGTTCCGGGCTTGAGGTGGGGCAACCCCGCGGAATACGCCTCCAGGACGTACATGACCACGGACGGCGCGCCATCTTTCCAATAGTTGAACTTGATACGGCGAGGCTCCAGGCGGTTGAGCCAGTCGACGGCATCGAGGGCAGCCTGAAGATACTGCTCATCGCCGGTCTCGTCGTACAGAAGGAACGCGAGCGAGGCGAAGACGCCGCTGGAGCACCACCACTCGCCGCCGTACTTCGGCCAGAGGCCGTCGGTGATGCCGCCCGCCTCGCCGACATAGTTGTCGAGCACAAGCTTTGCGTAGAGCCTCACGGAGTCCAGGTAGCGGGCCTTGTCGTTCGGATCCGCGCAGCGAACGGATGTGGCGAGGATCCCCATCGCGATGCTGGAGCTGTCACCCACATACCAGCCGCCTTCCTTCTCGCCGGGTTTGCGGGCGTAGTTCATGTAATAGGCGCCGACGGGGATCATCCTGCGCTGAAACTCGATCATGCGGTCGGACCAGCGTCGGCAGGCATCGAGGTATCGGGGCTCGCCTGTCATATCGAAGGCAACGCACAGCGCCCGCACCGCATAGGAATCAATGTAAAATGGGACGGGCTTGGGGACCTGACGGGCGTCGCGGTTGAGTTCCGTTGCGGCCACGTCACAGAGCCGGAAAAACCGGCCACGGAAATCCGCGTCGGCGGCCCGGCTGACCGGGGCCGCCCGCGGCGAGAGCGTGCACGAGCCGGCCGCCAGCACAAGGGCAGCCCCGCAGAGGACTCGAACGGCGTTGCGAGTCGCCCGCATCCTGTACCTCCGATTCACGAACGAACGTCACGATGCCCGGATCCGGCCGAGCGTCGGTTACCACCCGGTGTGACCGTTACATACCGGATTCTCGCAGCCGATCAAGGACGAACCGGACCGCACAACAGCCCGGGTGTTCCCGGCCGCGTGCGTAAGCAGGGCCAGAACGGCGTGCGCGGCCTGTCTGTCCGACGGCATGCTCATTTCGCAGGCGGGCGGCCGGCGACGACGCCGATCGCTCGCAACTCCGTCGTCATGGCGGATGCTACCGGCACGCGGGCGGGCGGTTGGCGCCGTTGAAACACTTTTCGAAAACGGCGAAGTCGGCGTCGTCCACGTCACCGTCGCGGTCGAAGTCGGCGGCTTCGCAATCCGGCCCGACCGGCGTGCGGTCCTGGCCGCTGTAACAGGACTTGAAGTGGTTGAAGTCGCGCAAGTCCACATCGCCGTCGCCATCGAAATCGGCCGGGACCGTCTGCCGGGCTTCGGTGATCTCGATGTAGTTGAGGCTCCAGTCGCCCGCATCGGACACGACGCGGAGGGCCTGCCAGTCGGCGGCCTCCAGAGCGACCCGCGGGACGACCACGGTGACCCAGTCCTGCGAACCTTGGGTGGCGGAAAACTTCCTCAGCCCGGAGACATCACGGCCGTTCATCTCGATATGAAACGTCCCGCCGGCCGTCGCGGAGGCCACCCGCAGTCTGACGTCGTAGTCTCCGGCGGACGGAACGTTCACGAGGTATTCGAGCCATTCGCCGGCCTCCAAAGCGGCTACGTCATAGCCGCCGCCGGCGTCGGTGCACAACTCGATATCCACATCGTCCGATCGGAGCCGGCCGCCGGAGTTGCCGCGCGTGGAATCGTGATACGCAATGGATTCGCCGCCGTTGTCGTAGTACTCCGCCTGAATGACGCCGGGGACGCCGAAGGGTGCGCCGAGGTAGGGCGTGCGACCGGGGGGCGGCCCGAGCCGCACGGCGGCGAACCGGTCCGCGTGCGTGCCGTGAATCAGCGCGCGGGAGCGGAAGAACGACTGGTACGCCAGACCGAAGTACCCGCGGCTGTGCCCGTTGTTCGTGACGGAGGCGATCCGCTCGCCGTCCACGTAATACTCGATCGTGGAGCCGTGGCAGTCGATTCGGAACCGCCGCCACGCGGTTGTATCCGCGTAAAGCCGGTCGGATTCGCGGAAGTCCGTGAACGTGCCGTTAACAATGATGCCGGCGCGGATCCGCCCGTCGCCCGAGTCGTACGTGAGGGCGTAGCAGTTCCCGCCGCCGTACGTGGAAAGCCCGAAGGCGCCCGTGCCGCTGTCCCGCGCAAAGAGACCGTATCGCTCAAAGCCGTCATCGCTGACATCGGGGCGGTACTCACAGTAGATGTCGGCCTCCACGGAGTAGTCGGCATCCGCGAAATCTCCGCCGCGGACCGTCTCCGCGCCGCCGTTCGGTGCGGTCACCTCAAGGACGTATCCGTCGCCCTCCGGCGAGGAGGGCGAGAAGGGCCTCACGTCGTTGAACCGGAACTTGTCTTCCCAGCCGGGCCGCCGGCCCTTCTCCGGGAACGAGTCGAAAAACGGAAGGCTGCCCGGCGTCTCTTCTCTCACGAGCAGGACGGCGTTGGCTACGGGCCGTTCCTCGCCCTCCGCGGGAACGTTCCGCGTCGAGCCGTTGACCACGAGGGTCGATGAGCCGCCGCCCTCGAGATTCAAGGCGTCGGCCGCGCCGAGCGTGGTGCGGAGAAACTCCGCCATCTCGCTGAAGGTCATGCCCATGCTGTTCGCGGAACGACCATCCACGACGACGAGGAAGAGTTGCGTGTTGCTCCAGGCCAGCACGGTCCGCGGATGCCGGCTGTCGACGTACGAGCCGGCGTACTTCGCCCAGTTCGCGGTGAAGGGCGCCCCGTCGTGAAGGATCCAGCCGCAGCCGGTGACGGCCATGTCGGCGTTGTTGAACTCGGGCGCGCTGGTGGCGAACCGCATCCGCAGACGATCGCCGACGGCCGTCCGGGCGACCACCGTATCGCGGGCCTCGCCGCAGGCGTGGATGACCATCCCGCCGGCGGGGATTGCATTGTTCGTTGAGGCCGAGCCGGTCTTGATCGCGCTGACGATCCCGGAGATCTCCTTGTCGCCGCGCATCGGATAGCTGACGTCCGTGAGAATGACCTCGACGCCCTCGATCGTGGTTCCGGTGCTGGGGGCCCAGGCGGGCGTGTACGCCGTAATCCTGTCCTCCTGAGCGGGCCGGTTGTACTGGTGAAGCGTCGTCGTGGAACCGTCGGCGAAGGTGAGCCGGCCGGGAACGTGAGCGATCTCGTCGCGGATTACGGGCAGGCGCGAAGGTCCGAAAAGGAACGTCTCATACCGCGAAGTCGGGGGTTCGAGGATCTCGCCGCCGGAGGCGGTGGCACCTTGGATAATTGGTACGGTAGTATCAAAGAACGAGCCGTTGGTAGCGGCCAGCACGCTGCGTCGCGGGGGATCGTCGTAGAGCTTGGCGATGGCGCTGGTCGTTGCGCGCGAGGTGAAGTTGCGCCGCCCTTGCGGCCAGCCGACTTCGAGTTTGTATTCGGAGCGGAAGCGGTCGGCGGCGACGACATGGACCCTCACCGGCCCGGGCAACTGATATACCGTGTACGTGACCCCGGGCGCGATGGAATCGCCGCCGGCCGGGCGCACGATCAGACCCGTAATCACGACCATTATCAGGCCGACTGAGCCCGAGAAGACTCCGCGAGCCCTCACGCCATCGTCCTCCGTTGACGATCAAAACGGATCGTACTCTCCCGCCAGATGTTTTCGACCATTCTCATTATACCATTAACTTGCCGCTTGCCATCGCTACCCTGACGCAAAACCTTGTCTTTCCGGGCGCGCGATCGGTTCTCTCCACCGCCGAGGCCGGCCGGCGTCCGTCGCCGGCGGGCGGCGTTCTTCGGGTCGGATAAAAGGACCACCGGCCGGCGGCGAGAATCTGGGCCCGGCAGTACGAGGCGCGCGGCCTGCCAGCCGCGCGCGAAGGCCGCGGAATACCCACCGGGGCTATCCGGAAAATGCGTCACCGACTTCGTATCTAACGTCCGTCGCGTCCACTGGTTACGATCGTTACGGACCGCGCATTCGGTTCAGAACTCACAAGGGCCGCACCGGGCATTGCGTGCTTGGGCGGCTCGCATGATGAACGCCGCAGCCACGGAGGGCCGGTTGAAAGCCTTTCCGACGAGCGATATGTTCCCGGCGTGTCGTACGATCTCCGAGAGAAGTCGGACCCGCGACCCCTCGGGCGCGAGGCCAGGAGACCCCGGGCATGAACGAAGAAAGTCTCTTTCAATCTCCTTGGAACTTCCTGGGCCTGCCGGAGGAACTGGCATCACGGGAGCGGGCCCGTGCGTGGCTGCTTCCGGTGCCCTACGAGTCCACCACATCCTATGGCGCGGGGACGCGCAATGGTCCGGCGGCGATCATCGCCGCCTCCCGGCAGGTGGAACTCTTCGACTACGAGTTCGGCAATGAGCCGGCCGCCGGATACGGCGTGCACACGATGAACCCGCTGGCGCTCGTCCACCGCAGCCCGGAAGCGATGGTGAAGGCGATCGAGGAGGCGGTCGCCGGCGTTCTGTCCGGCCCGCAGCGGCCGGAGGTGCTGGTGATGCTCGGCGGGGAGCATACGATTTCTGTGGGAACAGCGCGTGCCTTCGCGGGGGTGAGCGGCGCGAGCGACCTCGTATGCGTTCAGGTGGACGCCCACGCCGACCTGCGCGATGAATACGAGGGGTCACCGTTCAGCCATGCCTGCGCGGCCCGTCGGATCCTCGACGTCTGTCCGGTCTTCCAGATCGGCATTCGCAACATCTCCGCGGGGGAGGAACCGTTCCGTCGTCAATGCAGCCGCGTGAAGACGGTCTTCGCGGAGGAGTCCACGACCGCCGACGGCGCGTTCTTGCGGGATCTGGCGGCCTTCGTCCGCGGCAAGCGGGTGTTTCTCACGATCGACCTGGACGGGCTCGACCCCTCCATCATGCCCGCCGTCGGCACGCCCGAACCGGGCGGCCTTTCCTGGCAGCGGATGCTTGAGGTGGCGAGGGTGATCTGCAATGAGGCGGCGGCGGTGCCGGTTTTCGACGTGGTGGAGCTTGCTCCGATCCCGGGCTTCATCGCCCCTGATTTCCTCGCTGCCAAGCTCGTTTACAAGATTCTGTCATACATACTGCTGCGAAACGTAGCCGGGGGAAAGTGAAACGGACACAGAGAGCCTCGGCGTAATCGAGAGGATCCGGCGCGAGCTGGGTCCCGAGTATGTGGCCGCGCGTGCGGACCATCTGACCCACTTGTGCCGGACGTACGGGCGCGGGCGCCGGCAATAAACGCCGTTTCCTCGCGTTTGCATTCGAGGCCGCGGCGGGTATCCTCGGCGGGCGTCCGGGGCTTGCCGGTTCTATTTGCAACCAAGGGATTCAAAGGCAAATGAAGCATAGACTGATTCTCGCCGTCATCGTCTTGTCTGTTTCCGCTTCCGCGAGCTTCGGCTGGGGGCCGGAAGGCCATTACATCGTGGCCCGGATTGCCGAACTCAACCTGACGCCCAGGACGAAGACGGCCGTAGCGGAGCTGCTGGGCAAGGAGTCGCTGACGGATGTGGCGACTTGGGCGGATGAGATCCGGAAGCGGGACGATTACGCCTGGTCCCGGAAGCTGCACGGCGCAACGGTTGCGGGCGACGCTCCCTCGTTCGAGATGAAACGCGATTGCCCCGACGGTTGCGTCGTCTCCGCGATCACGAAGTTCACGGATACGCTCGAGAGGCCCGGCGCGGATCGAAGGGAAAGGGTCGAGGCGCTCAAGTTCATCGTGCATTTTGTCGGCGACATTCACCAGCCTATCCATATCAGCAGCAGTCGCCAGCTCAACGAGCACCGCAACAAGATCGAGTTCTTCGGGGAGCCGGCGACGCTTCACCTTGTGTGGGATGCCCTGTTGATTCGGCATACAGGCAAGGCCCAGGAGGCGTATGCGAACGACCTTCGCCGCAAGATCACGGCCGCGCAGTTCGCAAAGTGGTCGGCCGAGACGGACCCGGCAGTCTGGGCCAACGAGTCTTACGAGATGGCCAAGCGGTTCGTCTACATGCTGCCCAACGGCGGCAAGCTCGGACAGGAGTACTTCGATCGGTGCATCCCGGTCGTCAACGAGCGCCTGTCGATGGCCGGGGTGCGTCTGGCAGCGCGGCTGAACGGCATCTTCGACGCGAAGCCGGCAACGCAGCCGGCCGCCGCGAGCGCGCCCGCAGCGCTCGGCCGCTAATGCGGCATCCCGGATCGCGCTCGCCCTTCATCGCTCACACTGCCGGCGTGCTGACGGGTCCCATCAACGGGCTGCTCGCGTCTTGCAACGGCCGCGCGGCGGGAGTATGTTTCTGCGGCCTTCAGCCGCCGCGCGAGTCTGCGAGCGAAGAGGCGGGGCTTCGCCCCGGGGCGACCGCCGACCCGAGCACCGGATGCCCGACCCCGATTGTTCTGCATGCGACCGAAGGCCGCGCAGGAGTGAGGAATCAAGAGTCAGGAGCCAGGACACAGGAGAACGCGGATGGGCAAGGTGGAATTGCCGAAGAAGTTCAAGAGCAAGTACCCGCACAAGTTCGGCAAGGGCAAGCATCGCTTTCTGTGCGGTCAGCGGATCCTGCCGAAGCCGATCACGGGCCGGGAGACGCTCGAGGACCTCATCGATCGCGCGTTCCTCGCGTACAACGCCGCCCGGCTCCAGGAGGCTTGCCGGCTCTACAGCGAGCGTATGCTCCAGCCCGACGTGACGGTGGGCATGAGCCTGGCCGGCGCGCTGACGCCGGCGGGGCTGGGCGCCTCGGCCGTCATCCCGCTGATCAAGGCGGGGTTTGTCGACTGGATCGTGTCAACCGGTGCGAACCTCTACCACGACATGCACCATGCGATGAACCTGCCGCTCTATCGCGGTTCGCCGTTCGTCCGCGACCCGGAGCTTCGCAAGGTCGGCGTCGTCCGCATCTACGACATCCTGCTCGATTACAACGACGTGCTGATGCAGACGGACCACATTCTGCGGCAGATTCTGCTGCAGCCGGAGTTTCAGCACGAGATGGGCACGGCGGAGCTGCACTACCGGCTCGGCAAATACTGCGCGGAGTTCGAGAAGCAGACCGGTTTGAAGGACGCCTCGGTCCTGGCGGCGGCGTACCGGGCGGGCGTGCCGTGCTTCTGCCCGTCGCCGGGCGACTCGACGATCGGCATGAACGTGGCCGGCCTGGAGTTCCGCGGGAGCAGGCTGCGGATCAACCCCTCGCGTGACGTGAACGAGACGACGGCGATCGTGCTCGATGCCAAACGGAACAAGCGCCGCACCGGCGTCGTGCTCGTCGGCGGCGGCTCGCCGAAGAACTTCACGCTCCAGACCGAGCCGCAGATTCAGGAAGTCCTGCGGATCCCCGAGGCAGGGCACGACTTCTTCATTCAGTTCACCGACGCAAGGCCGGACACCGGCGGCCTGTCCGGCGCCACGCCGCACGAGGCCGTGAGCTGGGGCAAGGTCGATCCGACGAAGCTGCCCGATGCGGTCGTGTGCTACCTCGACTCGACGGTGGCGCTTCCGATGCTCACCCACTACGCGCTGGCCCGGCACAAAGCGCGCAAGCTCAAGCGGCTGTATGACCGGCTGCCGGAGCTGATGGAGCGCGAGGAGAAGGAGTACTGGAAGCACAACAAGCGACTGTAGGCCGCACGGTTGACAACGAGGCGGCCGTCCGGTTCAAAGTACCGTCGATCGGCGCGCTCGCGGTGCGTGCGGACGGCCGCTGATCGGGCTGCATTCGGCCGGGCGAAGGGGGTTTCGAGGGATCCGATTCATGCCGAAGGTCGCGACGCTCAAGTCGCTCGCCAGGGAGCACGGCACGCCGCTGTTCGTAGTGGATCACGACGTGCTTCGCCGCAACTATGCGGAGTTCAAACGGGCGCTGCCGCGGGTGCAGGCGTACTATGCCGTCAAGGCCAACCCGGCTCCGGAGATCGTGCGCACGTTCTACCGGGCCGGCGCGAGCTTCGACGTGGCGTCGATCGGCGAGTTCCGCCTTGTCTACGAGAATATCCGCGACCTTCCGCCGAAGGAGCGGCAGGACTACATCTGGGACAAGATCATCTACGCGAATCCCATCAAGGATCGGGCGACGCTCGAAGAGCTGGACCCGTACAAACCGCTCGTCACGTACGACAACCGCGAAGAAATCCGCAAGATCCACCGGCACGCCCCGCACGCGGGCCTGGCGCTGCGGATCCGCGTACCGAATACCGGTTCGATGGTCGAGTTGTCGAGCAAGTTCGGCGCGGCCCCGGGCGAGGCGGCCGATCTGATCGCGGCCGCGTTCGATGCCGGGCTCGTGGTGGAGGGCCTCTGCTTCCACGTCGGAAGTCAGTGCACGAACTTCGACAACTACGTGCAGGCGCTGACGACGTCCGCCTCGGTACTGGAGGAAGCCGAGCGGCGCGGCTACAAGCTCAAGCTGCTTGACATCGGCGGCGGTTTTCCGGCGCCGTACGACGGCAGCCGCAAGCTCTTCGGCGACCTCGCCCGGCTCTTGAACGCCGAATTTCGCCGGCTGTTCCCGAACGATCTGGAGATCCTTGCCGAGCCCGGCCGCTTCATGGTCGCCACGGCCGCCACGCTCGTGGCCGAGGTGATCGGCAAGGCCGACCGCGACGGCAAGCGGTGCTACTACCTCAACGACGGAATCTATCACACGTACTCCGGCATCCTCTTCGATCACTGCCAGTATCGCGTGAAGGCGTTCAAGAAGGGGCCGCCGCGGCTCTGCGCCGTCTTCGGCCCGACGTGCGACGCGCTCGACACGATCAGCCAGTCCGAGCCGCTGCCGGAGCTGAACCTCGGCGACCTCGTCTACAGCGAGAACATCGGCGCCTACAGCCACGCATCGAGCACCTGGTTCAACGGTTTCCCGCCGGCGAAGATGGTGCACATCAACGTCTGAGCGATTTCACCGTGCGCGACCCGGCGGCACGTCCTCGCCGGACTCGGAGGTGCAGGTATGAGACTCCACGCCGGCCGGATTGCGATGCCGGTCCTGTTTGCGGCGACGGCGGCGTCTGCTTCGGCCGGTGCCTCGTCGCCGGCGTCGAGGTCGACAACCGCGCTCGGTGAAGCCCCCCCGCCGCCGCGCATCCGCATTGGGGCATACTGGTGGGACGGCTGGTTCGAGGGCAGCCCGTATATCCGCGAGCCGCTCACGAGCGAGTTCAAGGATCGCGAACCGATATGGGGCTGGCGAGACGACAGCCAGACTGCCGTCGATACGTCCATCCGGTTGGCGGCCCGCTACGGCGTGGACTTTTTCGCCTTCCTCTGGTACCCGGAAGCGGATTGGAGGTTCCCCGGCGGTCAGCCTTCCGGCGTGATGAACAACGGGCTGAACTACTACCTCTCGTCCCAGGCGCCGGAGCGGGATCACGTCGGCTTCCTGCTGATGATCGCGCAGCCGCCGAAGCAGAAGGAGTGGGAGCCAACGTGCCTCATGTGGGCGCGCAGGTACCTGTCGCATGAACGGTATGTCCGCGTCGAGGGTCGGCCGGCGGTGTTCTTCTACGAACTGGCGGCCCTTGCAGACACACTCGGCGGGCCGGAGCGCGTTCGGCCGGCCCTCGATACGCTGCGGCGGATCGCCCGCAAGGAGCGCTGCCCGGACCCGTTCCTCGTCCTGCGCGCGCAGCGGCAGGAGTCGGCGCGGTTGCGGGAGCTGGGCTTCGACGGGGCAACGGATTACGCGATCGCGTATACGCCCACGCCCGGCGAGCATCCATATGCCGACCTGGTGGCGGCGGGACGAAAGCAATGGGCTTCCTACGTCGGCCGGCAACTCAACTACATTCCCAGCGTGACCGCCGGCTGGGACGGCCGCCCGCGGGCGTGGATGAGGAAGAAGTACTACGAGTATTGGTATCGTCGCAGCCCGTCGGAGTTCGGCGCGTTCGTGAGGGACGGCCTGGCGTGGCTCCGCTCGCATCCTCAAGACGTGCCGCCCACGCCGCTACTGATGATCTACGCCTGGAACGAAGTCGACGAGGGCGGCGCCATCTGTCCGACCCGGCAGGACGGCACCGCCTGGCTTGAGGCGCTCGAGGCCGCGCTCCGTGAGACGCGAAGGCCGTAGGCAACTCCGGCTCGCCGCGCGCGGGGACGCGGTTGCACCGTACATGTCATGCCGATGCTGCGTGCGATCGGCCCGTGCCGCCCACCCTGTGACGCCAGCCGTGACGGCGGTTTCGGAATGCGTACAACGCAGGCTGCCCTTGGGCCGTTCCGCGCCCGCGGGTATACTCATTGCTGACGTCGGGGACGCGCGAATGCGCGGCGAATCATGAACTCACCTCGATCCTTGAACGAAGCGTTCTCCGACGTCGCGATGGTTCGGTGGCTCCACGTGCACCGGCGGGGGTGCTTCGCTCTCCTCTACATGTGGTTTGCGGCCTATTCCACGCTCCTCCCCTTCGACTTCCACTGGGCGAACGGCCACCGCAATCTGGCCAACCTTGCGGATACCTTCCGCCTGCATGCCACTGAGGACAACCCGACGGACTTCGTTCTGAATATCCTGCTCTACATCCCGCTCGGGGCCGCCGTTACTCTGGCCGTGCAGCATCGGACCCGCCGTTGGTACGTGAGCATGCCCGCGGGGTTCCTCGCCGGCGCCCTGCTCTCGGTGGCCGTCGAGTTCATCCAGTTGTTCTCGTCTTCCCGCGTCGGCTCGACGACGGACATGCTCACCAACTCCGGCGGCGCGCTGATCGGGTGCTTCGCGGCGCCGGTGATCGGTATCATCCTGCGGCACCTGCGCCGGCGGCGGCGGGAAGTCATGGCCACCCAGCCGTTGTGGCATCTGGCCACGTGGGCGGCGGCGGCGCTGGTCTTGTGCGGGCTCGTGCCGTTCGACGTCCGGGAGGACCTTGGACAGATCTGGGAAGGGCTGCGATCGGCGCACTTCCGCCCGTTCTGGCAGTTCGCGGCGCGGGCGAGTGAGCTGCCCGAGGCGGGGTGGACGCCGGCGGCGTTCTGGGTCGATTTCGCAGGTGACGCCGGGGCGTTTCTGCTTTTTGGCGCGATGATGGCCCTGGCCGCGACGGCGGAAGCACGGCTCACACGGCGGGCCGCGATATTCATCGCCCTGTGGTGCGGAATCGGTCTGGCCGTACTTATCGAGACGTCGCAGATTCTGATCGCCTCGCGGGGCTTCGACACGACGGACATCGTGGCGGCGGCGGCGGGTACGGTCGTCGGGGCGGTGGCGGGCGCATGGATCGGCCGGACGGCGGCCCGACGCCGGTGGACCTGGGGCGGGCCGCAGCGGCTGATCGGCGCGCCCTTGCTGGTCGCCGCCTGCCTTGGGCAGGTCGGCTATCTGGTTGCCCAGGGCCTGGAGCCGTTCGAGTTCCGGCCGTTTCCCCGGGGGGATGTGCTGTGGTCGGCGATCGGGCTGGTGCCCTTCAGCGCATACACCGCCCACCTGACACCCGCCCTCGTGGCCGAGTTCGTGCTGAAGCTGGTCCGCTACACGCTGCTCGGCGTGGTGCTGATGATCCTGCTCGCGAGGGTATCATCAGGCGGGCGAGGGGCGTTCCGGCGGCACCTTGCGGCTGTTATTGCGGCGGCGATGGGCATAAGCGCCGCCATTGAGGTCGCACAGCTTTCGATACCCGGCCGCTACTGCGACGTGACGGACGTGGCGATCGCCGCGATGGGCGCCTTAGCCGCCGGGGTGGGCGTGCAGTGGTACGTGGACGCGGTTGACTATGCGCGCCGGCGGCTTCGACGGGCGGTGAGTTGCCAATCGGCAGCCGCCACGGCCACGACGGTCACCGGGGCATGAGTCGGCCGCGCAACCGCCCGGCACGCACAAGAGGCTCACCCCGACGCCTTGTCCTCGCATTCTTTCGCTTCGTATTCGGCGATCTTGGCGACGCGGCGTTCGTGCCGCCCCCCTTCAAACGGTGTCTTGAGCCAGACGTCGATGATCCGGCGCATGAGTTCTTCGCCGACGAGGTCCGCGGGAAGGCAGAGCACGTTCGCGTCGTTGTGCCGGCGGGCCATCTCCGCCGTCAGTTCGTCGTGGCACAAGGCAGCCCGCACCCCACGGACCTTGTTGGCCATGATGCACATGCCGATGCCGCTGCCGCAGAGGAGGATTCCGCGATTGGCCTTGCCTTCGCGGACGGCGCGGGCCGCGGCGTAGGCGGCGTCGGGGTAGTCGTAACTGCTGGCGTCCTTGGCGCCGAAGAGCAACACCTCGTAGCCGCGTGCCTCCAGGGCGGCCTTGAGCCGCTCCTTGGCGCTGAATCCGCGATGATCACAACCCAGAGCAATCTTCATAGCGTAATCTCCTCCAACCGGCGTCGCAGGGCGTTCTCAATGTGCCGGGCGCACGTTTCATATACATCGTCTGCCCCGCCGATGGGATCGTGAATCTCCTCCTGCTCGTCCAGCAGGCGCGTCTTTTCCTCGGCGCCGCGGACCAGACGGGTAACCTCTTCGAGATGGCTACGCCCCATCACGAAGATGTGGTCGGCCATATGGATCAGTTCGGGCGTCAGGGGCTGCGTCCGGTGCGACGAGATGTCGAGGCCGCGGTTCCGCATCGCGGCGACCGCACCGCTCGCGGCCGGCGCCCCGGCGGATGCGAATGCCCCCGCCGAGTGCACGCCGTACCCGCGGGCCTCCAGCTCCTCCAACCGACAGCCGAGGCGCTCCGCGAGGAGCTTGCGGCACAAAGCGGCCGCCATCGGACTGCGGCACGTGTTGCCCGTGCACACGAAGAGGAAGTTCATCGTCAACAGGCTCCGGAGCATCCGCTCGTCATACACGCCCGCACGCAGAATCTCGAAGTCGTCGTCGTTCACGCGGACGATCGTGGAGGCCCTGGCGTAGCGGGTGGTCCCCCCATCGAGAACCAGATCGATCTTGCCGTCCAGATCGTGCAGCACCTCTTCCGCGCAGACCGGGGGCGCGTTGCCGGCGCGGTTGGCGCTCGGCGCGACCACCGGTACCCCGGCCTCCTCGATCAGGTCGCTGGCGTGCCGGTCGTCGGGGCAGCGCATGCCGATCGTGCCCTCGTGATAAAGGGTATCGGCGCGGCGGTCGGGCATCCGGTCGAGGATCGGGGCCTTGTCCAGGTCAGGCACGCGGAAGATCAGGGTGAGCGGCCCCGGCCAGCCCTTCCGGCTGAGGCGACGGCCGGCGCGCCCGGGCGACGGAACGAACTGCTCCAGCGCGGATCGCCGGCCTATATGCGTAGTAAACGGCTTGGCCTCGGCGCGCTCCTTGACCTCGCGCAGCCGCTTTACGGCACTCAGGTTGGCGGCGTTGGCGCCGAGGCCGTACACAGTTTCCGTCGGGAAAGCGACCAGCCCGCCCTCGGCGAGGACACGGGCCGCCTTCCGGATGTGATTCCAGTAACCCTCGCCGTCAACAAGACTTAGGACTTCCGTTTTCATGCCCGTGCCCGATCAGGGCGATTATGGAAGTGCCGGCGGTGTGTGTCAAGGAACGACCGGCAAAGAGGGTGGTGCCTGGGGCAATTATCATTATAGGCAGGCGGCTTGCGAGAATCTTCTCGGTGGCGATCGCCGCTTTCCGGTCGGCGACGCGCAAGCCGGAGAGCGCGCCGTGGACCGAGGCGTCTCGGTCGGCCCTGTTTTCGGCGGGCACAGGCGCAACGGAAGCGCCCATTGCGGGACGCCTCTTACCTTGCGTCTTGGCCGGTCAACGCGCCAGGGTCCGGCCTCACGCCTTCGCCCACGATTCCCGCGTGAACTTCAGCCCTCTTGTGGCGAGGTGCTCGGTGCTCGGGAACATCGCTCGCCAGATTTTCGTCGCGCCGGCCAGCTCGGGTAACGCCTGGCCGAAGGCCTCGATCACCATCCAGCCGTCATAGCCGATCTGCTTGAGCGCGGCGAAGGTCTCCTTCCAGTGGACGTGGCCCTCGCCGGGCGTGCTGCGGTCGTTCTCGGAGATGTGGACGTGGTTGATGCGCTTTCCGCCGGCACGGATGGCCGTGGGGATGTCCTTCTCCTCGATGTTCGCGTGAAAGGTGTCGTAGAGGATCCCGCAGCCGGGGACGTTGACTTCGTCGACGAACCGGGCCGTGTCCGCCGTGCAGTTGAGGAAGTACGTCTCGAAGCGGTTGAGGGGCTCGACGGCAAGGGCGACGCCGGCGGCCCTGGCGTGCTCGGCGACAGTGCGGAGCGTCTCGACGGACCGCTTCCACTCGTCGCTTGTCCGCGGACGCCCCGGCAGCTCGCCCACGGGCGAGTACATTGGGCCGGCCAGCGTCTCGATGCCAACGATCTTCGCGGCGTCGATAATCTTCTTGAGGAAGTCGACGGCGGCGGCGCGGACCTTCGGGTCCGGGCTGACCGAAGAGGCCATCGGCGGGACGACAACCGTAGCGGTCCGCCCGAGGCCGAGATCGTCGAGCGCTGCGGCGAGCGCTTTCCAGGGCGAGGCACCCGGGTCAAACATCGGCAACTCGACGCCGTCAAAACCCCACTGCTTGATCTGCCGACACACGGGGATGTGCTCTTCCTTGGGAACCGCCGTCCACAGTAACAGGTTCATGCCGACTTTCATGGCTCACCGTTATCCCGTTGATCCGTTGACACGGGCCAGCGACGACAGGGCAGTCTTCTCCTCCCTTCGTCGCTGCGCCGCCTCGTCGCTACGCCTTCGGAACCTTCACCCACTTCTCCTGTTTCGCCGAGGCCAGTACGGCATCGCAGACGTATTGCGTCGCGAGGGCCTCGCGGAACGTCGGCACAATCGGTTTGCCCGTTTCCAGGCCCTTGAGGAAGTCGGCCAGGGCGTTGATGAACGTATGTTCGTAGCCGATCGTGCAGCCGGGAACCCACCACTTGTCCATGTACGGGTGCTCGAAGTCCGTCACGAGGATCGACCGCCACCCGTGCAGGTGCGACGGGTCGCCGTGGTCGAAGAACTCGAGGCGGTGCGGGTTCTCAAGGTTGAAGTAGATCGAGCCCTTCTCGCCATTGATCTCGAAGCTGTTCTGATTCTTGCGCCCGCGGGCGTAGCGGGTCGACTCGAACGTCGCCAGCGCACCGTTCTTGAACCGGGCGAGGAACATGCAGGCGTCGTCGATCTTGACGGGTTTCTTGACGCCCGGCTTGTCCTGCAGCTCGCGCTCCTTGATGAACGTCTCGGTGGTGGCGCAGACACGGTCGATGCCGCCGATGAGCCACATGGCCGTGTCGATCGAATGGGCCAGCAGGTCGCCCGTGACGCCCGAGCCGGCCACGGAGGCGTCGAGCCGCCAGAGGGTGTTGCCGCCCTGCGGAACCTTCGCGCTGATGGTCCAGTCCTGCAGGTAGAGCGCGCGGTAGTGGAAGACGCGGCCGATGCGCCCCTCGTCGATGATCTGCTTGGCGAGGGTGATCGCCGGGACGCGGCGGTAGTTGAACCAGACCATGTTGGCGACGCGTGCCTTCTCGACGGCCTTGGTCATATCGAGGGCCTCGGGGCCGTTCATGGCGAGGGGTTTTTCGCAGAGGACCATCTTGCCGGCCTTGGCGGCAGCAACGGCGATCTCCTTGTGGAACTTGTTCGGCACGCAGATGTCGATGAGGTCGATGTCCTTGCGGGCGAGGAGTTTCTTCCAGTCGGTCTCGGTGGACTCGTAGCCCCATTTCTCCTGCCAGCCCGCAAAGCGAGCCGGGTTCATGTCGCAGATGCACTTGAGCACCGGCCGGTACGCCAAGTCGAAGAAGCTGTTCACCTTGCGGTAGGCGTTCGAGTGCGCCCGGCCCATGAACCCGCAGCCGATCAGTCCGACGTTCAACGGTTTCGACATGTCGTCCTCCTTCACGCCCCGCCGAGGGGGCCATTTGTCCGTCTCGCAGCCCCGTAAGGGCGAAGGGCTGTAGCCAGGGGCGCAAGCCCCTGGATCGGTTGCCGCGCCGCTAATCCAGCCCCAGCGGGGCGGCAGAGCGTCCGTGTTTACGTGGCCGCTATCGCCCCTGCGGAGCTCCTCATCGCGGCCCCATTTATACCAGGGGCTTGCGCCCCTGACTACAGACCGCCGTCGCTTCGCGGCCCGGAGCGGACCGTCGGCAAACAGGAAATTGCGGCAACCACAACGCCGCAGCCCCGGCGGGAAACCGGCTGCGGCAGCGTCGCGGTCACCGCCTCGCCCGGGTTCCCGCGGCGACCTCCTTGCCGGGGCCCTGGACGCTCCGCGTGCAGTGCAATCGGTATCTCGGCCGCCGCATTCCAAGGGCTTGGGGCGGTTGTGGCGCAGCCGCGGCTTCCCGTTTGAGAGTTTCCTTCGTTCTCAGCCCCGTATAGGCGACCGACCCTGCGCTGCACGCTGCACGCGAAGCCAACTCACCGAAAACGGCATTCCATCCACACCAGACCGGTAGTCATCGCGGATGGACCTGCGGCCAGGCGATCTCGACGCCATCGGCCCGCAGACTGTTCTGCAGGCCGGCCAGGAGCGTCGGCTTCTCGCGGACCTCGCGGGGGATGCGTTTCCTTGCTAGGCAGTAGGCCACCAGCACGCCGACGGATTCGCCGATATTCCACTCGACCGGGTGCAGCCGGTAGCAGCCGTTCGTGATGTGCGTCACGCCCAGGTTCTTGCAGGCGGGCAGCAGGTTCTCGACCCGCTGCGGGATCAGGGCGCCCAGCGGAATCTGGAATGGCAGACTGCTCACATCGATGTAGTTGTCGCCGCCGGTGCTCGGGTGCAGGTCGATGCGATAGCTGCCGATGCCCACCGAGTCGGCGAACGGTTCGGCCGAAACCTCGTCCTGCGTCTTGCCGGTGAGCTTCATACGGGCCTGGGTGCCGACGTGATGCTCGAGCACGGTGAAGACGGCCTTGATCCGGCGCGACTCGCGGATGTACGGGTACTTCGCCAGGCCGTCCTCGGTGCCGACGACGTCCGGGCGAAGCCGCAGGCCCTTCCAGCCGGTCCCGCCGTCGGGCCGCGGGCATTCGGTCTGCAGCCAGTAAAGCAGCGACAGGCTGAGCTGCTTCGCGCGAGCGAGATGCTTCGCCGCTTCGGCCTCGCTGACCTCGATCAGGTTGCCGAGCCAGTAATCGTTCTGCGGCCAGTTGATCAGCGAGATGTCGCCGGGGTACGTGCCTTCGACGTAGTTGCGTTTGTCCGCGATCCGGCGATAGACCCACAAACCCTTGGGGTCCTTCGGGTCGAACTCCATGAGGCGGGGCTCGCAGGTGTGAGGGTGACAGGTCGTCAGACTCAGCAGTTTGCCGGGCCACGGCGGCGTCATCTCCGGCACGTAGTCGCGCCAGAAGTCGTACTCGGCGGGCCGCTCGATCGTATGGTCCTGGCCGTCGAGGTAGTCGATGGCGAAGCAGCAGGTAAACGCCTGCATGTTTGCCGGCCTGGCCTCCGCCGGGGCGTGCAGTTCGCCGGTTTGTTTCTGCGACTCGGCGCCGGTGACGTACTCGACCTTCGCGAGCGGCAGGACGTCGCCCATCTCCGTCGCGTCGGCGAAGTACGGCGCCGTGAGCGTCGTCTCGCTGCCTGAGCAGAGGCTGCGGACGGTAACAGCCGTTACGCGGTCCTTCTCGGCGTCGGCGCGGACGGGCTTGTGGTTCGGCAGGATGACGACGCGGCCGCCGGCAACGTAGGCAGCGAGCATCTCGGTGAGCACGGCCAGCGCGACACGCGGTTCATGGCACAGAAGCGAGACGCTGCCGTTGCCGGGGTCGAGGTTCCACCGGGCGCGGGCCTCCGCGGTGAGGGGAAAGTTGCGGCGGTAGTAGTCGCGGACGCGGGTGCGGAATTCGCGGTAGGTGCGGGTGCCGCCGAAGGATTCGATCCACGGATTCTCGTCGGGCGGCACGGCCTGCGAGGTGAGCTGCCCGCCGATCCAGTCGGTCTCCTCGGTAAGGATGACATGCAGGCCGTGCCGCGCGGCCGCCAGGGCCGCGGCGCAGCCGCCCACGCCGCCGCCGAGGATCACGAGGTCGGCGCGCATTTCGCGGGCGGGACGCGTCGCCGGGCCGGCCGCAGCGGCCTTCGGCGCGGCCGCGCCGAGGGCCGTGCGGGCCTCGGAGCACCCGGCCAGGATGACCGGCGCGGCCAAGCCGGCGGTCCGCAGGACGTCTCTTCTCGAAATCGGCTGTTCGGAATCATTCGCGTTCATGGGTCGGTTTGCCCTCATGTCGCCTCGTTGATCCGCGGTCGGTCAAACTGTCGCAGAGATGCGAGACGGATGCAAGTAGCCGGCCGGATCCTGTCTCGACGAGGAGCAACGACGTCAGCCTCTCAGGCGCGCGAGCTAGTGGCCGCTTGCCGGCTCCAAGAGGCATCGTTACGATATGGTTCCGGCACCCTCGGTCTCATCGATTTCCGGAAGGCGTGAGGATGTTCGGGGTTGCACGGGACGGGCGGGGCCGGGCGCTTCGGATACGGGTCATCCCGCATGGGCCCCGCGCTTCTGACGTGATCCGAGGAATCCCCTTGTGGACACCGCCGTCAACGTCATTTCGATCCGATCGCAGCCGGTGAGCTACTATCTCCGGCCCGCGACGCTCTGGAGGTCGCTTTGGGGACATCGCGACCTGATCCGCCAGTTGACCTGGCGCAACGTACTGATCCGCTACCGCGGCTCGATGCTCGGGGTACTCTGGTCGTTCCTGCTGCCGCTGCTGATGCTGGCGGTCTACACGTTCGTCTTCGGCGTCGTGTTTCAGTCGCGCTGGCCGGGCCGCAAGACCGCCTCCATTGGCGAGTTCGCGCTGACGCTGTACGCCGGGCTGGTGGTGTACACGTTGTTTTCCGAGACGCTCAACGCCGCGCCGCAGCTCATCGTGGGCAACCCGAACTACGTGAAACGGGTAGTGTTTCCCCTGGAGATCCTGCCGCTGTGCAGTCTGGGGGCTGCGCTGTTCCAGGCATGTATCGGCATCGTCGCCCTGCTCGCGTGCGAGGTCGTTTTCACCGGGAGGCTTTCGACAACGTTGTACTGGTTTCCGGCGGTCCTGCTGCCGCTGCTGATGCTCACGCTGGGGCTGGCGTGGTTTCTCGCGTCGCTGGGGGTCTACGTGCGGGATGCGGGCCAGATCATCGGGATCGTCTTGCAGGTACTGATGTTCCTCAGCCCGATCTTCTACTCGATCGAGCAGGTGCCGGCCGGGTTTCAGGCCGCCATGCGGCTCAACCCGCTCACCGTCATCGTGGTGAACGCGCGGAACACACTGCTGTGGGGCCACCCGCCCGAGTGGAAATGGCTCGTCGCCACCGGGGCGGCCTCGTTCGTCGTCATGCAGTTGGGCTACGTGTGGTTTATGAAGACAAGACGCGGGTTCGCGGATGTCCTTTGAAACCCCGAAAGCACACTCGGTCGCTTCGGCGCCCGTGGCCGGGCCGCGGGACGAGATTGCGGTCGTCGTCCGCGACCTCGGGAAGTGCTACGGCATCTACCCGCGGCCGATGGATCGGCTCAAGCGGACGCTGTGGCGCGGCCGTCGCCGGTTCTGCACGGAATTCTGGGCGTTGCGGAATGTGTCGTTCGACCTCCGGCGCGGCGAGGCGATCGGCGTCATCGGACGCAACGGCTCCGGCAAGAGCACGCTGCTTCAGATGATCGCGGGGACGCTCCGCCCGACCGAGGGGGAGATCGAGGTTCGCGGGCGCGTCGCGGCCATGCTGGAGCTGGGTTCGGGCTTCAACCCGGAATTCACCGGCCGGGAAAACATCTACCTGAACGGCTCGATCCTGGGCCTGTCCATCAGCGAGATCGACCGGCGGTTCGACGAGATCGCGGCGTTTGCGGACATCGGCGCGTTTCTCGATCAGCCGGTCAAGACGTATTCCACGGGCATGCTCGTTCGCGTCGCCTTCGCCGTGCAGACGGTGCTCGAGCCGGACGTCCTCATCGTGGACGAGGCCCTGGCCGTCGGCGACGCCGCGTTTCAGATCAAGTGCATGACTCGTATGAGCCGGCTGCTGGACCAGGGCGTGTCCGTCATTCTCGTCACGCACGACGTGAATGCCGTGCGGATGTTCTGCCACCGGGCGATCTGGCTGGAGGAGGGCCGGGTTCGCGAGATCGGCAGCCCGCGTGAGGTGACCTCGCAGTACCTTCAGTTTCTGCTGGGTGATCCGGCAGGCGGATCCGCAGAGGAGGAGATTGACGAACCGAGCGGCCCGGCCGGGGGCGGCGCGGCGACACCGGGCGCATCGGGGGAACCTGCGGCTTCGTCGCCCGCGCGGTTGCTCATGCCGGTAGGCGGGCGGCGCGACCTGGTCCGCTGGGGCAGCGGCGAAGTCCGGATCGAGGCGGTGGCCATGGATAACGGGATTGCCGGCCGCGCCCCGGTGTTCGAGTACGGGGATCGTCTGCACATCGAGATGGAGGTGCGGGCGGTCCGGGAGGTCGATTCGCCGAACGTGGGCGTGGGGTTCGCGTTGCGCAACACGAAGGGGCTTGACATCATCACGTTTACCAGTTGGGAGGCGGGGCATCGAATCGGGCCGCTGCGGAGCGGCGCCGTGGTCCGTCTGCGATTCGAGCTGGAGAATATCCTCGCGCCGGGGGAATACGCCCTGGTGCTCAACGTGGAAGATGTCCGCGGGAACGAGCGTCACTATTTCGATTTTGTCGAGAACGCCGTGCTGTTCCAGGTGGTCGGCGGGCGGCGCATATTCTCCTGCGTGCTTCCGCCGGTGCATTTCGAGAGAATGGAGGCCGATACGACGGCCTTGAGGTCTTGAGGATGGCCCGCGACCGCGAACCGGAGGAGCGATCCGAATTGTCGCCGGACGTGCTGCGCGAACGGGAGAAGTGGGACCGGGAGTACGCCTCGCTCGAGTTGACGGAAGAAGGCCCCGGCCTCCAGGCGTTCAACCGGGAGTTTCTGCGGCTGGTATCCGAGCTCCTGCCGGCCGGCGGGCGGGTTCTGGAAGCTGGATGCGGCGCGGGCTGGCAGAGCCTGGCGCTGGCGCGGACCGGAAGGTACGACGTTCACCTGATGGATGTTTCCCGGGAGGCGCTGAACTACGCACGGCGGATCTTCGAGCGCGAAGGGTTTCGGCCCGCCCTGATTCAGGACGACGCCACGGCCACGGGAAAGCCGGAGTTTGATCTCGTCTTCAATGCGGGCGTTCTGGAGCATTACACACCCGCACAACAGGTTCTCCTGTTGAAGGGAATGAAGAGCCGCAGTCGCCGGTTCGTACTGACGCTGATTCCGAACCGCGAGTGTTACTGGTACTGGCTGTGGCGGATTGCGGCGACCTCCGAGGGGCGGTGGACGTTCGGAAAGGAAGTCCCGGTCGGCGATCTGGCCGAAGCGTTCGAGGCCGCCGGTCTGCGGCTGCTCGGTCAGGCGTGGGTCGGTGCGGAATGGACGGAGCAACTCATCCTGGGGATCGACGGACTGAACGCATCCCTGCGGGAAGCGATTCTGGCGGTCCACCGGTCCCCGGTCATCGGGCCTTCCGCGAAGGGATATCTGCTTGCATCACTGGGGTGCGTGGGGGATGCGCCGCCGCGTGTGCCGGCTGTCTGGCGTCCCAGGATTTCCCAGGAACGGCCGCGCGAGTCGGAGGCCCTTGCTGCGCTTGCCGATGCGATGGCGTTACGAATCGGCATGGAGAGCGAGCTGCGCGCCTCGCGGGCAGCATTCGAGGAAAAGCGGCGGGAGCTTCTTGCCGCGCTGGAGGCGGCCGAGCGGAAGGTGCGCGATCTCGAAGAACAGGTGCCGTCCCAGGAAATGCAGATCGAGGCACTTCGCCACGCGCAGGCGGAGCTGAACGCGGTGCGTGCCGAGCGGGACGCCGCCCAGGCCCGCTATGAAGAAGTGCACCAGTGGGCGGAGACGCTGACCGAACGATTCAACAGTCAGGTGCAGCATGCGGTCGAACTGGAGGCGCGTCTGGAGTCGATCACCGGCAGCACCGGCTGGGCAATTCTGCAGAAGATGTACGCCGTGCGGTACTTCCTGTTCCCGAAGGGGAGCCTCCGCGAGCGTATGGGCCGCTCCTGCATGCGGACGCTCCGCCGGGCGCGGTTTCATGCCGCACGGGGCCCGCGGGCCTTGCTCCAGGCCGCCGGCCGGGCCGTCTCGCGCCGGCGGGGAGCCGGACAAGGCCGGGCGGCCCGTTCCGCAGAGCACGCATCGGCGGGCGCCGGGCCCGTATCTGCGTCTCTTCCCGCAGCGGTGGGCGAGGTGCCGGGCCTCGTGAGCGTGATTCTGCCGGTGTACAACCATGCGGCGATGCTGGGCGAGGCGATCGAGAGCGTCCTGGCGCAAACGTACCCGGATTTCGAGTTGATTGTCCTGAACGACGGCTCAACGGATGACATCGACGCCGTTTTTCGCCGCTACCGGGGTCATCCGAGAGTCCGTCTGCTGACCCAGCCCAACCAGAAGTTGCCCAAGGCGTTGAGCAACGCCTTCGAGTTTGCCCGGGGCGAGTTCCACACATGGACATCCGCGGACAACCTCATGGAACCTCGTCTGCTCGAGCGCATGGTCGCGTTCCTTCGCGAGCACCCGGACGTGGAGATGGTCTACGCCGACTACGTAGCCATCGACGACCGGGGCGAGCCGCTGCACGACCCGGCGTTTCGACCGCAGAACAAGCGGCGCCCCGATTCGCCGGAGATTCATCTCCCGCGCGACCCGCGCCCGTTGAACACCGTGGATGACAACTTCATCGGCGCCTGCTTTCTGTACCGCAGCCGGGCGGGCCGGGCCCTGGGCGAATACGCCCCGGAACTCGGTTGCGAGGACTACGATTACTGGATGCGGATGAACGCCCTGTTCAGGATCGCCCACCTCGGTACGGACGAGGTGCTCTACCGGTATCGCGTTCACGACAATACGCTCAGCGGCCGGGCCCGCGAATTGCGGATCGCCGAGCGCGTCCGCGCCCTCATGGAATACGAGCGGCAGCGCGCGACGTTCTACGCGCAGCCGTGGGAGATCGTCGTTGATTCCGCAACGGAGGCATGGGTATCGGGCGCGGAGCGCGGCCCGCACACCGTGCGACGGGTCGCCGGCCTTGCGGGCCCGGCAGAGAGCGGGCGCAAGCGGCTTCTTCTGCTCTCCGGCGGGACGCTTGATGCGCTGCCGGCCTCCGTATGCGGCGGCGATGCGTGTCTGGCCGTGTGGTTCGACGGGGATCCGGCCGGCCCGTATCGGTATCGGGCGATGTTGCGCGAAGGCGTAGATCTCTGCCTGTGCGGCGGGGCGGAGGCGGCAGCGCGGGCGGGCTTGTTTGCTCCGAACGTCTTCGTCGCACGACCGGGACGGGCGGCCTTCGACCTCGCGGTGGCTTTTGCTAACAACCGCTTGTTCTACCGGCGCACTGTCGATCCGGAGGCTCGCCGGCGGCAGTTGCCCGAGCCGTTCCGCCCGGCGGAGGCGCGTCCCCGCGTACTGGTGCAGGTGGACCGCTTTGCGGCCGGCGGGCTCGAGCAGGTGGTCCTTGATCTGCTCTCGGTGCTCGTCGCGAAGGGCTTCGATCCGTCGCTGCTGGTGCTCGCGCAGGCGGGGCCGGGCCTCGGCAAGGTCCGGGAACTCGGAGTCCCCGTGTTGACACTCCCGACGAAGCACCGCGCGGCGCACTATCGCGATCTTCTGCGGGAGCGCCGGATCGAACTGGTCAACGCGCATTTCTCGCTGTTCGGGTCGCGGATCGCCGCGGAGGCCGGCGTGCCGTTCGTTCAGACGGTGCACAGTTGCTACATTTCCATGCCGCCGTCGATCGTGGAGGCATACCGAGAGGCCGATCGTTACACGAGCGCATACGTATGCACGTCGGGGAACACGGCGTTCTATGCGGACCTGAAGATGGGGCTGCCCCCGGACAAGATGATCATCCTGCCGAACGGGGTGAACCGCGAGCGGCTGGCCGTCGCGGATCGCGCGGGCGTCCGATCGCGTCTTCGTTCGCAACTGGGGCTGGCCGACGGCGATTTCGTTTTCCTGCACGTCGGCTCGATCTACCGGGACAAGGCGCAGAAGGTCATCGTCGATGCGCTCTCGCGGATTCGAGGGGAGCATCCAAGGGCGAAGCTGGTGTGCGTCGGGCGCTCGATGGACGACGGCTACCTGGGGGAGCTGAAGGAACAGATACGGCGCGGGGGGCTGGACGGCGCGGTCGTTCTGGCGCCGTTCTGCGAGGAGGTAGCGCCGTACTACGCGATGGCCGACGCGTTCGTGCTTCCGTCCTTCTGGGAGGGCTGGAGCCTCTCCCTGGCGGAGGCCCTCTGCATGAATCTTCCCGTCATCGCGACGGCGGTCGGTTCGGCCCCCGATCTCCTTCCGCGGCTGGGCGGGCGTCTGGTTCGGCCGGTCTTCGACTCGCTTCTGGACTTGGATGCGAACACCCTGGATCGCTACCTGCGGGGGGATCACTCGCGGCTGGTCGCGGACCTGGCGACTGCGATGAAAGAGGTGTGCGAGTCGCCGGCGCCGTCGGAGGTGGATACGAGCCTTCTTGCTTGCCTGGATCATCGGTTCGCGTACGGGCTGTATGCCTGCCTGTTTGACTGGCTTCTGCAAGGGGGCCACGTCAGTGCCGCACGCCCGTGGGCCCTGGCCGATGTGAATGGAGTTCCGGCGGACTGCCGCGCTTGCTGCGCCGGGCGAAGAGAAGACGATGCTACGCGGGCGAAAACGGCGGGATCGAGAGCGGACCGCCCAGCAGCACCTGCGTAATGCGTTCGGCCGCCCGGCCGTCGCCGTAGACGTCCACCTCGCGGGCCGCGGTCGCGTAGGCAGCCGGATCCGAGAGAAGCCGGGATGCCTCGGCGACGATCCGCTCGCGGCTCGTCCCGACGAGGCGAACCACACCCGTGGCGAGGCCCTCCGGGCGCTCGGTCTTGTCGCGCAACACGAGCACGGGTTTGCCCAGCGTGGGGGCCTCTTCCTGGATACCCCCGGAATCGGTCAGCACGAGGTACGCCCGCGTCAGCAGGGAGACGAACGCGGCGTACCCGAGCGGGTCGATCAGCCGGATTCGATCGCACGCACCGAGGATTTCCCGCACCGGCTTCTGCACGTTGGGGTTCAGATGGACGGGGTATACGATCTGAATGTCATCAAACCGGAGGGCAAGCTCCCGCAGGGCCTCGCAGAGTTCGCGGAACGGTTGTCCGAAGCTCTCGCGCCGATGCGCGGTCACGAGTACGAGACGCGAGCCGTCCGCCGCGAGATTCGCGGGCGGCGGCTGCTTTGCGGTTCGCTGCCGCATCCATCGCAGCGCGTCGACTACGGTGTTGCCTGTGAGAAAGATGCTCTCCGCCGGCACGCCCTCGGCCAGCAGCGCCTCCTGCGCCCGGCGCGTCGGGGCGAAGTGGTAATCGGCAAGGACGCCGGTAATGCGCCGGTTGATCTCCTCGGGGAAGGGCATGCGCTTGTCGCGCGTCCGCAGGCCGGCTTCGACATGAGCGACCTTCGCCCCGTGGATGTAGCCGGCAAACGCGGCGGCCGCGACGGTCGCGGTGTCGCCCTGCACGACGACAATGTCGGGCTTCGCGTCATCCAGTGCCGGGCGGAGGGCCAGCAGAAGACGGCCGAGCAGGTCCGTCGGATGCTGAGCGGCCCGCATCACGTTCAGGTCGATATCGGGGCGGAGTTCGACTGCATCGAGGGCGTCGTCGAGCATCTCGCGATGCTGGCCCGTTGAGCAGAGCGTCACAGCGGCCCGGTCCGGGTGTCGTCGGAGGGCGTGCACGACGGGCGCGAGCTTGATCACCTCGGGCCGCGTGCCGAAGACGACCAGAATCCGCTTCATTCGGATCAGCCCTTGTACCACAGGCCCTTCTGCTGGAGCTTGTCCACGAGCGCCTGGATCTCCCCGATGGCCTCCTTGAGTTTGCGGACCGTGAAGACGAGTTCGTCGTAGAGTTTCGGGTCGCGCAGCAGAAGGCCGAGGCTGCCCTGCCCCTCGGACAGATCGGCGGAGGCCTTGCTCAGGTGCTCCAGCGTTACCGCGAGCTGGTCGGAATTGCGCATGAGCTTTCGGGCGAGCTCGTCGATCCGCCCCCTGGCGGTGTCGAGCGTGTTTTCCAGTTTCGTCTCGACCACTCCGCCCCGTTCGGCCAACGCGCGAATGTCTTTGGCGGCCGCCTTCGCCTCGATGCTGACGTCCTTGAAGTTCTCGATGGCCACCTTGACGTTGCTGCGGACCGCCGGGTCGCCGATCACGTTGTCCAGATGCGTCAGGACCAGGTACAGCCGCTGCACAGCGCTGTACAGGTTCGGCATGGACGGCTTGCCCTGGGCCTGGGCCTCGTCCAGTTCCTCGATCGTCCGGATCCTCAGAATCTGGTGGAGATCCGTGGCCACCGGCGTAAGCTCTTTGGCCAGCTCGCCGATGTGTCCGGCCGTCGTCTCCAGCGTGGCAACAATCCGCTCCGGGATGATGGAGTCGAGCGGGCTGCCCATGGAACCGGGCAGTATGGCCTTCCCGTCGGTCGGCAAGAAGCCTTGGCTCGCGACAGTCGGTACCTCGATGATGATGTCGGATCGGCCGAAACCGATGGCCGCCGGGCGGACGCGGGCCGAGGCGCCGACCGGAATGACATACTCGCGGTCGATCTGGGCGACGACATACGTGCCCTGCTCCGGGCGTTTGCGGTTCTTCAACTCGATTGATTGCACGCGGCCGATCTGGATCCCGCGCATCGTGACGGCGGTCCCCTGCTGCACATCGCTGAGTTCGTTGAAGGAGATCCGCACCTGGTACTGCTTGCCGCCAAGCCATTGCGGCGCCTCGCCGAACAGGATGGTCATGATGCCCAGTGCGATGAGCCCGAACAGCACGAACAGGCCCACGAGCATTTGCTGTCGTCGTTCCGTCATTTGGTGATCTCCGCGCGAAGGCTTGCCAGGTCTTCCTCGTCCGCCCGGCCCTCGATGAACCGCCGCACGCGTTCGTCGGCCGACCGCCGGATTTCGTCCGGCGTGCCGTCCGCGATGAAGGTTCCACGATACAGCATCACGATGCGGTCCGCGATCTTGTAGGCGCTGGCCATGTCATGGGTGACGACGACGCCGGTCACGCCGAGCTCCCGCCGGAGCTTGAGGATCAGCTCGTTGATGATGTCGGCGCGGATCGGGTCCAGGCCGGTGGTGGGCTCGTCGTAAAGGATGACCTCCGGATCCAGGGCGATCGCCCGGGCCAGGCCGACGCGCTTCCGCTGACCGCCGGAGAGCTGGGCGGGCTTGCGGTCGGCGAACTCCTCGAGGCCGACCATCCGGAGCTTCTCGAGGGCAATCTGCCTCGCCTGGGCCTCGGTCACGTCGCGGTGTTCGAGGATGGGAAAGGCGACGTTTTCGACGGCGGTCATGGAGTCGAAGAGGGCCGCCCCCTGGAAGAGAAACCCGAATCGCCGGCGGACCACGACCCACTCCTTCGGCCGCAGCCGGTCGACCCGCCGCCCGTCCACGTACACTTCGCCCGCGTCGGGACGGAGCAACCCGACGATGTGCTTGAGCAACACGCTCTTGCCGGCGCCGGATTCGCCGATGACCACGGTGGTCTGGCCCCGGTAGAGCTGCAACGACGCCCGCTCCAGGACGAGCAGACGCCCGAAGCGTTTCGTGACGTTGCGCAGCTCGATAATGGGCTGCTCGCCCGCCGGTATCGTCTTCGGGCTCGTTGCCTCAGGTTGTCGCGCCGGTTCGTTCACCACTGCCTCTTGGGCCGGGGGCCGTGATCGCCGTACGGCCGCCGCAGCCCGTTCGCTTTCCGTTCCTCACAGGACGGACTTGAAACCCCACAGGGCCTCGTACACGCCCTTGAGGCCCAACCCCAGGAAGAAATCCAGCACCAGGATCACGATGAAGCCGATCACGAAGCCTTCCGTGCATGCCCGCGCGACGCCTTCGGCGCCGTAGCGGCACGTGAAGCCTTTGTAGCAGGCGATCCAGCCGATGGTCCCTCCGAAGGCCAGACTCTTGACGAAGCCGTAGAACAGGTCCCATTTCTGGATCGCCTCGGCCGAGTAGTAGATGTAGGGTTCCGATGGGACGCCGAAGACCTGCGTCGTCACCAGCCAGCCCCCGAAGGCACCCATCAGATCGCAATAAAACGTCAGAATCGGGGTGAGAAGCAGGCACGCCAGAAACCGCGGCACGACCAGATAACGGATCGGGTCGGCCCCCATCGCCCGCAGGGCGTCGATCTGCTCGGTGACGTTCATGGTTCCCAACTCGGCGGTGAGCGCCCCTCCGACCCGCCCCGCCAGCATCACGCCGGCCAGCACCGGCCCCAGCTCGCGGATGACCGAGAGGTTCACCAGCACGCCCATGCGGTCCTGCAACCCGACGTTGGCGAGCTGATCGAACGCCTGCACCGCCAGCACGAGTCCGACGAAGGTTCCCGTAATCATGATGACCGGCACGCTGCGGCTGCCGATCTCGTAGAACTGGGGCATCAGCAGGCGCAGGTTGCGCCAGCGCGTCACCCCGGTGGGCATCCAGCCCAGGGTCCGTCCGACAAACTGCCAGAAGTCACCGAAGGCGACAAGCTGGTCGATGCTTACCTTGCCCAGGGTTGCCACCCAGCCAAACATCTCTTGGACTCCGCCGCCCCTTGCGAGCCTGGGGTGAAACGTGCTTGTAGCCGCCCGGCGGCGCCCTGTCAATTTCACTCTTACTCTCGCGGACGGCAAGGGTTGCGGTTGTTATCAGACGCGCATGGCCCCGTTGGCGGCAACCGGCCCGAAACAACAAAGTTCGGGGGCAGTCGGGTCGATAGAAACGGCAGACACGGACGGACACGGGGTTCACTCGGGGTACCAGGGATGGAGCGTACAGACGTCGGCGGCAGGATTGTTCCTGCCGGTTGGGGACGTCACGGAGACGCGGCCCCCGGAAGCGGCGATCTCGGCCTGACACGCGGGCCCGACGAAGGAAGCCACGATGGACATCGCAACCGTCATTGGGATCCTCTTCGCCGTCGGTGCCATCACCTGGGCCATGTACGAGGGGACGCACGGGCACCTGTCCGCCTTCTTCTCGACGGAGGGCTTCGTGCTGGTGCTGGGCGGCTCGTTCGCCGCCGTGCTTCTCTCGATGCCGCTGCGTTCCTGCCTGGCGGTGTTCGGGTACATCAAGAAATGGCTCTTCGCCAAGGAGGTGCGGGCGGATCAGCTTATCAAGGAGCTGGTCGGGTTCGCGGAGCTGGCGCGGCGCGACGGCGTGCTGGCGCTCGAGCAGGTGGCCAAGCAGCAGAACGATCCCTTCCTGAAGCGGGCGCTGCAGTTGGCGGTGGACGGCAGTGACCCGGCAACGATCGAGCAGACGCTCAACTATGAGATCGCGGCTCTGAGCGAGCGGCACAAGAACGGCAAGAAGTTCTTCGAGTTGATGGGGAAGTACGGTCCGGGCTTCGGGCTGACGGCCACGCTGATCGGGCAGGTGGCGATGTTCCGCAACATGGGGGGCGACAGTGCGGCGATCGGCAAGGCGCTGGCGGTGGCCCTGCTCGGGACGCTGTACGGATGCCTGATCTGCAACGTGATCTGCGGGCCGATCGCGGACAAGCTGGCGATCCGCTCGGCCGAGGAGAAGTTTCACAAGGAGCTGATCATCACGGGGATCCTGAGCATTCAGGCGGGGGACAATCCGCGGATCGTGCAGATGAAACTGACTTCGTTCGTGTCCGAGAAAGAGCGCGCCGCGATGGTCAACGCAGACGGGGGTTGAGGCACGCCGGCACATGAGTTCACGCGATGGCAAATAAGCCGCCACCACCGCCCGAGGAGGAAAAGGGGGAAAGCGCCCCCCTCTGGATCATCAGCTTCGCCGACCTGGTGACGCTGATGCTCAGCTTCTTCGTGATCCTTGCCGCGGGCAATAACAAGAAGGCGGAGGAGCTCGATCCGAACATGACCGAGCTGGCGGCGGCGATCCGAACCGCATTCAAGTACCTGCCCCCGGTGAACTCCAAGGACCCGGTGGACATGCAGATCCTCCTCAACTCCCTGAAGAACCAGCGAGGCAAAGGCGGCGCGGGCAGCAAAGGAGAGGCGCGGCGGCCGCTCGACGGAGCCGTCGGTCTTGACGACCGTGTCACCACGATCCGCACGGGAACGCAGAGCACGATGGGCGGCGCGATCCCGTTCGAGCGGGACTCCGCCGAGATCCCCGCGACGGCGGTGCCGACGCTGAACCAGATCCTGAGCGCGATGCGCGGACACACGAACGTCTTCGTCGTCAAGGGCCACACGTCGCGCGATGAGGAATACCGCCTCCGGGACAGCGACCGGGACCTGGCGTACGAACGGGCCAACGCCGTGGTGGCACGGCTGATCTCGATGGGGGTGGCGAAGGAAACGCTGCGGGCCCAGAGCTGCCGCGACTACGAGCCCCGCGTCGAGCGGGCGTACAGCGAAGCCGCTCATGCAATGAACCGGCGGGTCGAGGTGATTGCTACCGAAGAGCTGGTGAGTGAGCTGCGGGGCGACCCGAAAGAGGTCGTTCCCGGGACGGATGAGGGTCCCGCCAGCCAGCCGGCACACTGATCGTCGCCGCGTGCAACGTGCGGCGCCGCGACGGCTCGGTCGCCCCCAACACTGCTATTCACCAAAATCCTCGCGACCGGCAAACATGCCGAAGGCGGGCGAAACGCTCGCCCCCTATGTCGGGCTGCGGCCAGAGGCCGCGCTGCGGAGCTGGAAACGAACAGAATTCTCGAACCCGAAGAGGCGCTACGCGTACAGGCGTTTCAACTCGGCTTCCGGGAAGTAGTGCTTCACGATCCGCGCGTGATCGTTGCCGCAGAGGGCCATACCGAGGGCGCCGATCTGGCACAGGCCCGCACCGTGGCCCCAACCGGCACCGCGAAGCGTCACGGCCCGGCATAAGCCCCTGGAATCCCGCTCGATGTGGACGGCAAACGCACTGCTGAACAGAAAGCTCTTGTGGAGGATCTGCCGGATGCGGTACTGATCGGCGATGGTGAGCTGCCGGACGCGTCCGCCGGCGTCTTCGACGTCAAGCACGATCTCCGTGGCCCGGCCGGAGATGCCGCGCCGGGTAACCCGCAGATTCGAAAGTCGGGCGATCGTCGCGGCCTCCGGCAGCTTCCGGCGAAGCATGTCCGCCAGCTCGTCGTGCGTATAGCGGACACTCCAGCGGAAGTAGCGGCCCGTCTCATCCACACGGCCCAGGTAGCGGCCGAGCGACTCCTCCGGCACCACGCGCGGGCTACAATAGACATCCGTTTCGCGCAGCCAGTCGCCCTCGAGGTACTCGTTGAGATTCGCTTCGGTCACGGGCAGGAATCGATGGGCGGCCGAATGCGCCGGAGCGTCCACCTGCGGCCCCAGCCCGGGCTTGTGCACCCCCCAGACGTGCTCGGGCAACTCGACGACGCCGCCGCAGCTCTTGGAGTAGTTGGCGTCCACGACGCGGCCGTCCGCCGCGACGAGCACAAGCCCGCGCGTCGATTCGACGGCGTCGAGGGCTGTGTCGCTCAGATCGCCGGTGCCCTGGTAGCGCTGGCAGCAATCGTCATTGCAGCGGTCGAACGGCTCGGCGTCGTGTTTGGGTTCGGTGAAGGCCAGCAGCCATGAGCGTGCCGTAATGCACTGGGCCCGCAGGAACTCGACGGGGCACTGGCTGCTCATCTCCGAGGTGATGACGCAGGCGAGGTACGCCTCCAGGGGAAGTTCGTTGACAAGTATGATTCCGCGGTCGCCGGGCAGCAGGTCGATGCGGCCGGCGAGCGTCTGGTCCACGTGTTTCTGCCAGTGGAAGCCGCGTCCGGCGACAACCCCTTTGACCCACACCCCGTCGCCGCGGGCCGGCAGGCGCGGGGGTTGCGGGGTCAGTGTCCAGCCGGCGGCGGTTTGTGCCGGTCCGCCATTGACGGCCAAGCTGACGGCCTTGCCCTCGAGACGGGCGGATATCCGTGCCGCCCGAACCTCGTGCGGCGCTGCACCCGCTGCGGCGAGTTCGTACGCCGCATCGGGCACGCGCATGTCGATCGCCGGCATGGCGTCCTCGGCCAGGACGACGCCGATGCGGACCACAGGCTCGCACCGGCTCTCCGGCCGCCACTCTCGGATGCCTGGGGTTTGCGTGCTCATGATGACGGATATCGTAAACCATCGGCCGTCGTTCGTCAGCCCCGCGCGGGGAACGCAGCGCACGGCGTTCGGCTTGCAGCGTCCCGGACCGGTGGCACGGCGGCGATCCTCCCCGAGGTGACAACGTCCTGCGGCCGAACGGCGGAAAAGGAATGGAATCTGCTCCGAGGCTGCCGCCGGGGACGGCGCGGGCGGATCACGGCCGCCGGGCAGCTTCAGATTGCCGGCTGCTTCTCCCCGAACGCGATGACCTCATTCATGCTCCCGCTGCGGAAGCCGCGGAGGTCCATCGTCACATAGGCGTAGCCGATGCTGCGAAACGCTGCGTCGATCCTCGCGCGCATCTCCGGCTGCATGAACGTTGCGATCTGATCGGCGGGAATCTCGATGCGGGCCAGGTTGTTGTGGTGTCGCACACGGCACTCGCGCAGACCCAGACCGTGCAGAAACGCCTCGCCTTGCTCGATCCTCTTGAGCTTTTCCGGCGTGATCTCCTCGCCGTACTGGATGCGGCTGGACAGGCACGGGCTTGCCGGCTTGTCGTACGTCGGCAGGCCCATCTGCTGCGACAGGACGCGAATGTCCTGCTTCGTCATACCCGCCTCGGCACACGGCGAACGCACGTCGTTTTCCTTGGCTGCCTGGATTCCCGGCCGCCAGTCGCCGAGGTCGTCCGCGTTGATGCCGTTGACGATCGCCGTATAGCCCTCCGCCGCCACGATCGGCCGGAGCTTCGTGTACAGCTCGGTCTTGCAGAAGTAACACCGGTTCGCGGGGTTGGCGCGGTAGTTCGGGTCGTTCATCTCCTGCGTGGCAATCACCCGATGTGGCGCCCCGAACTTCTCGGCCAGCGCGCGGGCCTCCTCGAACTCGGCCCGCGAGAGGCTGTCGCTGTCGGCCGTGGCCGCGAGAACGTTGCCCGGCCCGAGCGTGTCGATCGCCACCTTCAGCAGAAACGTGGAGTCCACCCCTGCTGAGAACGCGACGATCACTCGCCTGAGCGAGCGAAGGATCTCCTTCATCCGTTCGAGCTTCTGCTCCGCCGACACGTCCGGCTTTGAAATCGTCGAGATACCCATGCCTTTCCTATGCTAAGCCTCTCTTGCGGCGGATTCCATCCGGGATGAGCGGGGCACGGCCGCAGCCCGTGAGGCGGGCAAAACCTCCCGGATGACTACCCGTCCGTGCTCGGCCGCGATGAGGCTACGCGACCCCGAAGCGAGGTCTGGCCCTGCCGCGCGTAATCGATCGATTCGCCCAGAATTCGTGCCGCCTCTTGGCCGGCGTGGAAGCCCGTCGAGTTTTCCGCCTCCACGAAGTCCAGCAGGAACTGTGCCTTGCGCTGGAATCCGCGGGCGGCGCCAAGCGCGTCGTCCTTCGCCCCGGCCGCCCGGGCGGTCTTGATGTCCGCGATGAGATCCATCAACGCATTCATCGCCAGGTTGCGAAGCCGGAACGTCCGTTCCTGGATCGTCTCGACGCGGGCCTTGAGTTCGGCTTCGGGGAACTTGTGGCACGTCTGGCACGCGTTGTTGATGTTCAGCAGCGGGCTGCGGACGTGATGGTCGCTGATTTTCATCGCCCCCACCCGCTTGTACGGCATGTGGCAGTCCGCGCACGCCACGCCGGACCGCGCGTGAATCCCCTGGCTCCACATCTCGAACTCGGGATGCTGCGCCTTGAGCACGGGCGCGCCCGTCTCGGCGTGGACCCAGTCCTTGAATCCAGTCTCGTCGTAGTACGCCAGGATCTCGTCCACGTTGATCCCCTTGGCCCACGGATACGTCAGGCGCTTCTCGGGCCCCTTGAAGTAGTATTCCACGTGGCACTGCGCGCAGACGTACGTCCGCAGCTCCTGTCGTGTGGCCGTCGCGTTGACGTCGTAGTCCTTGACCCCCTGATGCGCCTTGAGCGCCCGGATGCCCTCGAGGAATCCCGGCCGCGTGACGCGGAGCTGCATCGTGGCCGGATCGTGGCAGTCGATGCATGCCACCGGGTGCGTCACAAGCTTGCGGGCCTCGTCGAACGGCATCTTGTTCATCGCCTCGAAGCCCCTGATCAGGTCGCCCCCGCCGAGCTTCCTGTATGGGACGTAGATCGAGGCGTGGCAGTGCAGACACGTGCCCGGCTGCGGCGCGGCCTGCTGCCGCTGGGTGTACGTCTGGTCCTCAAGCATGTACGCGTGACCGCGCTCCTCGCGGAAATCCTTCGAGAATGCGTAGCCCGCCCACATCGTCTTCAGACGAGGGTCCTCTTCCAGCTTCGACTGCGCGACGATCGACCGCGGGTCAGCCTGCGTCGGCGTCCGCGGCATCGCCTCGCTGCCGCCGTAACGCGTGCGGACCATGTCGGTCGTACGACGATACCCGTCGTACTGCATCGGGAAGTTCTTGCCCCAGACGGCCGGATCCTCCGTCTCGTCGGTCAGTTCGACCACGCGGAAGAACGGATTCCGGGCCTCCTGCTTGTGCTCGAAGATGTTGACGAGCAGGGCCGTGACGGCGAACGTCACCCCCGCCGCGACGACGGCGATTGCCGCGATCAGGGCGAGGATCCTCGTTCGCCGGCCGGGGCCTGTTCCCGACGTCGTGCGGCCGTCGTTCTGTCTCATAACGCGTTCCTCATCTGCTGTAGCCTGTTCCCGTCGGCACTCCGGCACGGCACCGCGATCGTCAATGCAGGTGCCCCACGGAGCTGTGACACCGGATGCACGACAAGGCGCGTCCCGGAGCGTGGGATGCGTCGATCGCCTGCACGATGTCAGCGTGGCAGCGACGGCATGCCGCCTCCGTCACTTCGCGATTGCGCTCCTTGATCCGGA
>Ga0272448_1001171_pt1 | contig 36626 bp, 41 predicted proteins | sample YNPCB0191_FD_202220 | JGI IMG/M metagenome (GOLD analysis project Ga0272448, IMG submission 202220) | Hot spring sediment microbial communities from Yellowstone National Park, WY, United States - YNP-CB-019-1 | ecosystem: Environmental > Aquatic > Thermal springs > Hot (42-90C) > Sediment...
AAATTTTAGACATACCCACCTTTTTAAGAAAAAAGAGGCGGTAAAGGGCTTGGCCTAACCCAGCCGTCTATACCGTCTACGTCTAATAAAATTATTTCTTGCTTAGACGGCTGGGTTAGCTAGAAAACTCCCGCCCATATCCCGAATGAAATGAGGTTAAGGGGCGCGATCCCGCACTTCCGCAAAACAAGATTGGAGTAAATAACAGATTTTGTTTCGGGATATAGGCAGGATCCTCGCCAACTTCTCGCTCATTTCATTCGCGGAAGTTGCGGGACTTTACCCCGCCCTCTAAGCACGTAGAATTAAGGTAAGATAATTTATCAAGATTAAATCATAATTTCTGAATCAGTCCTTATTCAACAGGCATAGAGGGCGGGGTGCTCAAATTTGTAGTAAAATTTTTTCACTATGCCCAGTAGTGAGCCCGCGATTGCTTTAGCTCAATTTATCGTAGGCTTTCAACTGGGTGTAAATTGGTCATAATAGATAAAATAAAATTAATAATTTAGAACTGCGATGAGCTAAAGATAAATTGCTATCGCGGGTCTACTACTGGGTATGCTCAAAAATTTTAATAAAATTGGCAAAATTCAAAAAAGAGACGGCACGATTGTTGATTTCGATCAAACAAAAATTACTGATGCCATTTTTAAAGCTTTAACTGCTACCAATCAAGGTGACGGAAAAAAGGCAAAGCGGTTATCTGATCGGGTGGTTCAAATTTTAAATCGCCGCTTTAAAAAAGATGAAATTCCGTCCGTGGAACAAATTCAAGATATTGTCGAAGAAGTTTTGATTTTAGAAGGCCTAGTAGAAACCGCCAAGGCTTATATTCTTTACCGGGAACAAAGAAGAAGAATCAGAGAAGCCACGATGGTGACTGAGGAGGCGGTAGATAGAATTGATCAATATTTAGAAAAATTAGATTGGGAAGTTCAGGAAAATGCTAATATGGCTTTTTCCTTACAAGGATTAAATCACTACGGAGTTACTTACATTGTTAAAAAATACTGGTTAAACAAAGTTTATCCAAAAGAAGTTAGAGAAGCAAATGAATCCGGAGATTTACACGTCCACAATTTAGATACTTTAGGGCCATACTGCGCGGGTTGGGATTTATACGATTTGCTTTTAAAAGGTTTCGGCGGAGTGCCGGGCAAAGTGGAGACAAAACCAGCCAGGCATTTTAGAGCGATTTTGGGACAAGCAGTTAATTTTCTTTACACTCTTCAGGGCGAAGTAGCGGGTGCGGTTGCTTTTTCAAATTTCGATACATTACTGGCACCTTTTATTCGTTATGACAACTTAAACTACCAACAAGTAAAACAATCTCTTCAAGAATTTATTTTTAATATGTCGGTGCCGACTCGAGTGGGCTTCCAAAATCCATTTTCAAATTTGACCCTGGATTTAAAACCTTCTCCAGCTTTTGCTAAGCAGCCAATAATTATTGGCGGAAAACCTCAAAATGAAACTTACCAAGAATTTGAAGAGGAAATGAAAGTTTTTAACAAAGCTCTTTATGAGGTTTATATGGAAGGAGACGCCAAAGGAAGAGTTTTTACTTTTCCTATCCCCACCATTAATATTACCAAAGATTTTCCCTGGGATGAGCCAGCCTTTGATGGCATTTTCGAGGCCTCGGCAAAATATGGAATAAATTATTTCGCCAATTATATTAATTCTGATATGAATCCAGAGGATGTGCGTTCTATGTGTTGCCGCTTGCGTATCGAATTAACCGATCTTCATAATCGGGGCGGCGGGGGATTGTTTGGTAGTGGTAGCAAAACTGGGAGTATTGGCGTCGTGACGATTAATTTGCCCCGCATTGGTTATCTTTCAAAAACCAAAAAAGAATTTTTTGAACGCCTTAAACATCTAATGGATTTGGCTATGGAAAGTTTAGAAATTAAAAGAAAGACAGTTGAGAATTTTATCGAAAAAGGCCTATATCCTTATTCAAGATTTTATTTAGCCGATATTAAAAAACTCAGAGGAGAATATTACGCCAATCATTTTGCGACTATTGGTTTAGTGGGGATGAATGAAGCATTATTAAACTTTATTGGCGATAATATTGGTTCAAAAAGAGGAAAAAAATTTGCTTTAGAGGTTCTAGATTTTATGAGGAATCAGTTGGTAAAATACCAAAAAGAAACTGGACATCTATATAATCTTGAGGCAACTCCTGCTGAATCCACCGCTTACAGATTAGCCTTAAAAGATAAAGAAAGATATCCTGATATTATTACCGCTGGAACGAAGAAAGCGCCCTTTTATACTAATAGTAGCCAACTGCCAGTTAATTTTACGGATGATATTTTTGAAGCTTTAAAACTTCAAGATGAGATACAGTGCAAATATAATGGTGGCACTGTTTTACATCTTTTTACCGGAGAAAAAATTTCTGATATTCAAACGGTGAAAAATTTAATTAAGAAGATTTTTGAAAATTTCAGATTACCATATATTACTTTAACACCGACTTTTTCCATCTGTCCGGTCCACGGCTATTTAGCAGGAGAACATTTTGAATGCCCAAAGTGTACCATTAAGCAGCCCTGTGAGGTTTATACCAGAATAGTCGGCTACCTTCGTCCTGTGAATCAATGGAATATAGGTAAACAAGAAGAATTCAAAGACCGAAAAGAATTTAAAATTAGAAAATTAGAATTAATTGAAAAATGATTGAGGTTAGTGATTTGTAAAGATTAACTTTATCGATTATCCTGGCCGCATAGCGGCCACTGTTTTTCTTAATGACTGAATTTTCACCACGCTTTCTGTTTTAACGTCTTTCTGTTTTAATGAAAATGAGTTAGAATTAATATAAAAAGAATGTGATAGGCATGTGCCAACTAAAATAAGAAACTAAAACGATGAAACAATACGCTCAATTATTATTAGTCATCATTATTTTATTAACAATCGCTGCCGCTATTTTTATTTATCCTCAATGGTTAGGTAAAAAGTATCGACCTTGGCGATTGGGTTTGGATTTAGTGGGCGGCACCCATCTTGTTTATGAAGTGGATATGTCGCAGGTTGATTCAAAAGATCGTGATTCGGTAATGGCTGGTTTAAGAGATGTGATTGAAAAGAGGGTAAATTTATTTGGTATTAGCGAGCCTCAGGTTATCTCTGCTAAGGAGGGTGACTCTTATCGTTTGATTGTAGAATTAGCCGGCGTTAAAGAGGTGAGCGAAGCGGTTAAAATGATTGGCGAGACGCCGCTTTTAGATTTCCGCGAAGTCATTACACAGACTAATACAGACAAGACACCGACTAGTACAGACAAAACGCAGGCTAACGCAGAAAAAAATCTGCCTGAGTCAGCGACTCGGTTTATTCCTACTAACTTGACCGGTCGTTATGTACAAAAAGCGCAATTAGATTTTGATTCTACCACCGGTGCGCCGCAGATAAGTATTCAATTTAACGACGAAGGCGCAAAAATTTTCGAAGAATTAACCGCTCGAAATGTCGGCAGGCCATTAGCTATTTTTTTGGATAACAATTTAATCGAAATGCCTACTGTTCAAGAGAAAATTTCTGGCGGTCGGGCAAGGATTACTGGTAAATTTACGCTTGATGAGGCAAAAAAATTAGTGGAAAGATTTAATGCGGGCGCTTTGCCGGCGCCGATTAAGTTAGTCAGCCAGCAAACCATTGGCGCCAGTTTAGGTCAGGAATCATTAAAGAAAGCAATTTATGGCGGAGTTATAGGAACCTTAGCGATTATTATTTTTATGCTGATTTATTATAGAAAGTTAGGTATTTTTGCTTCGCTGGCTTTAATCATTTATGTGATTTTAACCGCCGCTATTTTTAAAACTTTCATCACAATGACTTTAGCAGGTATTGCTGGTTTTATTCTTTCAATTGGTATGGCCATTGATGCTAATATTCTAATTTTTGAAAGAACCAAAGAAGAAATAAAAAGGGGATTGACGAAAATGTCAGCCATTGAAGAAGGTTTTCGCCGCGCCTGGCCCTCGATTCGAGATTCAAATATTTCTACAATGATTACTTCTTTTATTCTTTATTATTTCACCACCGGCTTTGTCAAAGGTTTTGGTTTAACATTATTTATCGGCGTTTTAGTTTCAATGTTTTCTGCGATCACTGTCACCAGAACAATGTTGAGAGTATTAGTAAGATCGCCCGAATAAATCACGAATTAAATTGAATGTTATTCGAATACAATTCGTTTTCATTCGATTTTCATTCGAGCGAGAAACGTATGAATATTATTGGTCATCGTAAAATTTTTCTTTCTATCTCTGGCATTTTGGTATTGGCTAGTATTGTAGCGATTGCTATTTTTGGTTTTCGACCGGGCATTGATTTTGTTGGCGGCACAATGTGGCAAATCCGCTTGACGCGGATTAACGCAGATGGCAAGCAGATAAACGCAGAGATAGTCAAAAACTTTTTCGGGACTGATTTAGGGGTAAAAAATGTGACTGTTTTTCCGGCGGAAAATAATAGTTTTTTAATTCGGCTACCGCATATTTCAGAGGAACAACATCAACAGTATTTACAAGCATTGAATAATAAATTTGGTTCACGTGAATCCGCGTCTGTGGAAGAATTGAAATACGAGACAATCGGTCCCGCCATTGGAAAAGAATTAAGAACAAAAGCTTTTTGGGCAATTGGCTTAGTGCTTTTAGGCATTTCTTTGTATATTGCTTTTGCCTTTCGGAAAGTTTCTTATCCGATTAAATCTTGGAAGTATGGGGTGATTACTTTGGTGACGCTTTTTCATGATATTACCATTCCCGCTGGTCTTTTAGCTATCTTAGGTTGGAAAGAGGGTATTGAAATTGACACGAATTTTATCGTAGCGCTTTTGACGATTATGGGATTTTCTGTTCATGACACAATTGTGGTTTTTGATAGAATCAGAGAAAATCTTTTGCTTCAAAAAAGCCGTTTTGAGTTAGAAAACGTTATTAATAATAGCGTTAATCAAACAATGGCGCGTTCCATCAATACTTCTTTGACCTTGGTGTTTGTACTTTTGGCTTTGTTTTTCTTTGGTCCTATCACTCTAAAATATTTCGTTTTAACTATTTTAGTCGGTACCATTGTCGGTACTTATTCCTCCATTTTCGTCGCCAGCCCACTTTTACTTATCTGGAAATCTTCAAAATAATCGCTCGTGACTACTAATTGTTGACCACTGATAATATGGCTATTGACAATGACAAAAAAGCGCCAAGTGGCGCTTTTTTGATTAAAACCATTTATTGACAATTGGAATAATTTTGTGTATTATTAAATACAATTAAGATGCTTTCAACAACTGTCAACAATTTAATTTCGGATTTAAAGCCACGACAACGGGAAATTTTAATTGGCCGCTTTGGTTTAGAAGACGGTGAAAAAAAGACTCTTCAAAGTTTAGGTGAGAAATACGGAATTACTCGAGAGCGGGTGAGGCAGATTGAGGAAGAGGCATTGAAAATGGCCCAAGAACGACTAGCGAAAGAAAAGGTATCAGAAAAAATTTTAAATTCCATCACCAGTCATTTAAACAATCTCGGCGGATTGCGCCGGGATGATTTATTTATTCCGGAAATTAAAGTCATTCTCAATGATAATCATCTTCATCATTGGCATTTAAGATTTCTTTCGGAAATTTCAAGGCAGCCATTTTATCGGCCAGCTGATTCTGAATTTCATAATTTTTGGTATTTAAATGAAAAACATATTAGAATTGTCAGCCGATTTGTTTTGAAATTAGAAAAATTGATTATTGATAAAAAAGAGGATTTGATTATTCATAAAAAATTTGACAATTATTTTATTAAAGTAACGAGAGCCCATAATATTCCTGATTTTATTGGCGTCAATTACCTTTCCCTTTCTAAGAAATTTAATATCAATCCTTTTGGTGATTTTGGTTTGACTGAGTGGGAAGAAATTAGTCCGAAAACCATAAGAGAGAAAGCCTATTTAGTGCTTAAGAAACATGGTCAGCCCCTTCATTTCCGCGAGATTGCCGAGACGATTAACAAAACTGGTTTTGCTGGTCGCCGAGCCCACCCCCAAACTGTTCATAATGAATTAATTAAAGATGAAAGATTTGTTTTGGTGGGTAGGGGAATCTATGGATTAGCTGAACATGGTTTTAAGCCGGGAACTAGTCAAGAAATAATTTATCAAATTCTTAAAGAGAAGGGCCCACTATCTTTAGAAAAAATAATTGATTTAGTTAAACAACAGCGTCTTATAAAGGACAATACTATTATTCTTAATCTCCAAAATAAAAAGTATTTTAAAAAACTGAAAGATGGGAGATACTACATCAGATAAAACCATTGACAATTGACAATTGACAATTGACAATTGACTATTGACAATTGTCAAAAGTCAAAAGTTAAAAGTCAAAAGTCAAAAGTGGATATTTTCTTCGGTATTATTAACAGCATCGTTAAAGTATTTGAATATGTTTGGTGGCTAATTTTGCCTTTTTTTGTTTTTTTTCTTTGTTGGAATCTGTATCTGATTTATATCCGAACCCGCTATGTTAAAAGCATTGAATGGTCAATGTTTGAAATAAAAATTCCCAAAGAAATTCGTAAAACGCCGAAGGCTATGGAGCAAGTTTTTTCCAGCTTAATTGCTACCTATTCGTTCGGATTTAATCCAGTAGATATCTATGTGGATGGCAAAGTAGATCTTTGGCTCTCATTGGAAATGGTGGGTCATGCGGCCGGTGTCCATTTTTATATCTACGCGCCTTCAAAATTTCGCAATTTAATAGAGTCAGCCATTTACGCTCAATATCCAGACGCAGAAATCCATCCGGCTGAAGATTACACCGAGCTTTTATCTCCAGTTCTACCCAATAAAGTTTATGATCTTTGGGGCACAGAGTTTGTTTTAGCTAAAGAAGATTACTATCCTATAAAAACTTATCATTTTTTCGAAGAAACGCAAGAGGAAAGACGTCTAGATCCGATAGCGGCCATTACTGAGGTGATGTCTAATTTAAAAGAAGACGAAATGATTTGGATACAGGTTTTAATCAGCCCAACCGGTGAACCAACGGGTAATAATTGGCAAGAAGAAGGTTTGAAAAAAATAGAAGAGATCGCTGGCCGGAAAATTTCTAAAACCAAAAAAGGAGTTGGCTCAGGATTGTATGATTTTGTAAGAAATCTATTTTGGGCGCCAATCGAATATCCCACTTGGCCCCAAGCTGAAGGAAAAGAGCCATCGACCATTCTAAAATTTTTACATCCAGCTGAGCAGGAGATAATTAAAGCCATTAGTAATAAAATCTCAAAATTCGGATTTGAAACCATTATCCGCTTTCTCTATATTGATAAAAGAGACAGTTTTACATCGGCCAATGTTTCCGCAGTAATGGGCGCTTTTGCTCAATTTCGTACCATGGACCTTAATGCCTTAAAGCCAGATAAGCGGACCATAACTTTAAAAAGTGGTTGGCTAGCCAAGTTTTTCCCAAAATACAAACAATTAGTGGAATTTTCACGCAAAAGAATAATTTTTGATTATTATCGAACTAGAAGATTTGGTAGATATAATAAAGTGAGGCCAGAAAAGTTTTCTGTATTGAATACCGAAGAATTAGCCACCATTTATCACTTCCCAGCAATAATGGTGGAAGCGCCGAAACTACATAAACTAGAAGCTAAAAAGGCCGGACCACCGCCAGGATTACCAATTGAATAAAACCATTGACCATTGACCATTGACTATTGACAATTGTCAAAAGTCAAAAGTCAGAGGTCAAAAGTCAAAATGGATAGTGTCCTCTTTGCTAAAACAACTTTTAGAAATCAGCGGGTGAAATTTGGCATTAAAACCGATGACCGCAGACGGCACATGTATGTTATTGGTAAAACAGGTATGGGTAAAACCAATATGTTGGAGAATATGGTTATTGCTGATATTAAGGCAGGCCGGGGAGTGGGGGTAATCGACCCTCATGGCGAATTTGCTGAAAAGATGTTGGATTTTGTGCCGGAAGATCGACTTGATGATGTTATTTATTTTAATCCGGCAGACATCGAATATCCGATTGCTTTTAATCCCTTAGAACAAGTAGATCCCGAACACCGCCATTTGGTCGCCTCTGGTATTATGGGTGTTTTTAAAAAAATCTGGCCTGATGTTTGGTCAGCCAGAATGGAATATATTTTAAATAATTCACTTTTAGCCTTATTAGAATATCCTGGTTCTACACTTTTGGGAATAATGAGAATGTTGGCAGAAAAAGATTATCGTCAAAAAATTATTGAACATTTAAGAGATCCAGTGGTTAAGGCTTTTTGGGTTAATGAATTTGCTCGTTACACTCAGCGATTAGAAGTCGAAGCCGTGGCGGCTATTCAAAACAAAGTGGGCCAGTTTGTTTCCAATCCCTTAATTCGTAATATTATTGGCCAAGCTCATTCTGCGATTGATATGAGAGAAGTGATGGATAAAGGAAAAATTTTAATAGTGAACATTGCTAAGGGAAGAATTGGTGAAGACAACTCTGCTCTTTTGGGAGCCATGATGGTGACCAAATTACAATTGGCGGCCATGAGTCGCGTTGATATTCCAATGGAAAAACGCCGAGATTTTTATCTTTATGTTGATGAATTTCAGAACTTCTCTACCGAATCGTTTGCTAATATTTTATCTGAAGCAAGAAAATATCGACTTAATTTGATTTTAGCCCACCAATATATTGAACAACTTCATGAAAAAGTCCGGGCAGCGATTTTTGGCAATGTGGGAACAATTGTCTGTTTTCGGGTGGGTGCCGAGGATGCTGAATTTTTAGAAAAGGAGTTTTTGCCTGAATTTAACGCTAATGATTTAGTTAATTTACCCAAATACAATATTTACGTAAAATTAATGATCGATGGCGTTGCCTCAAAGCCTTTTTCGGCTGAAACTTTGGAACCGCCTCAGCCCTCACATGAGTCATTTAAAGATATAATTATTGAAAATTCCAGGCATAAATATGGCACCCCTCGTCGGATAGTTGAAGAAAAAATTGCCAGTGAATGGTTAGCGGATAAAAAAATAATTGAAGAAAAAGTTCAGGTCCGAGAAGAAAAATCCTTAGAGAAAGTATTAATCCCTCAAGAATCACCAGTTAAAAGCGAAATAGTTAAGAAAGAACGTAAACCAGTTGATATTGAAGATTTACGAAAAGCCATCGAGGAATCACTGAAGAACATCAACGAATAACGGATTTATACGAATTTACGAATGAATTTATTTGTATATTTGTAACAGATTCGCTATTCGTTGATTTGGCGATGCGAATTCTTAATAAAGAAATCATTAATAAAGAAAATGAAGAGGTAGAGCTTTGTGGTTGGGTGGCAAGGAGACGTGATCACGGAAAAATTATTTTTATTGATTTAAGAGACAAAAGCGGCGTTTGTCAGCTAGTTTTTGCCCCTTCGACAGGCTCAGGGCAAGCCCCTTCGACAGGCTCAGGGCAAGCCCCTTCGGCAGGGGCTTCGACTGAGCTCAGCCGAATGTCCTCAGGGCAAGTCCCTGAAATTAATGAAGTTTATAAAAAGGCCGAGACCTTACGGTCAGAATGGGTGATTAGAATTAAAGGCACAGTAAAAAAGCGACCTCAAGGAATGGAAAATCCTAATTTATTTACCGGCCAATATGAAGTCGAAGTTAATTTTTTGGAAATTTTAGCTGAAGCCAAAACATTACCTTTTGATATCTCTACTGATGGTTATGAAATTAACGAAGAAATTAGAATGAGATACCGTTATCTCGATTTACGCCGGGAGCGGATGAGAAAAAATTTAAAAACAAGAGCTCAAATACTTAAATTTATTCGGGACTTTTTAAATAATGAGGAATTTGTAGAAATAGAAACCCCGGTTTTAAGCAAATCAACACCCGAAGGCGCCAGAGATTATTTAGTGCCCTCGCGGCTCCAGCCAGGAAAATTTTATGCCTTGCCGCAAAGCCCTCAGCAATATAAACAACTTTTAATGGTAGCGGGAATAGAAAAGTATTTTCAAATTGCTAAATGCTTTCGCGACGAGGATACGCGTGGCGACCGCCAACCAGAATTTACCCAACTTGATATGGAAATGAGTTTTGTTGATGAAAACGAAATCTTAAATTTAATCGAAAAACTTTTTATAAATTTAATTAAAACGCTTTATCCAGAAAAGAAAATAAAACAGATCCCTTTTCCTAGAATCTCTTATCGGGAAGCGATGGAAAAACATAGATCAGATAAACCAGATTTGCGAGACAATAAAAATAATCCCGATGAACTATCTTTTGCTTTTATTGTTGACTTTCCTATGTTTGAGTGGAAAGAAACAGAAAAAAGGTGGGATGCAGTTCATCACCCATTTACTAAAATAAAAAGAGAAAAAAATGAGAGGGTTGAGGATTTGATTGAAAGACTAAAAGTTCAGCCTGAGAAATTGTTAGCCCATCAATACGACGTAGTGTTAAATGGTTTTGAAATTGGCGGTGGTTCCATTCGAGAAACCAACCCAAAAATTTTAAAGGCAGTTTTCGAAATTATGGGAAATAAAATTGAAGAAGTGGAGATAAAATTTGGTCATCTGTTAGAAGCTTTTGAATATGGCGTGCCGCCTCACGGTGGCATTGCCCTAGGCCTTGACAGAATAATAGCGATTTTACAAAATGAGCCTAATATTCGTGAAGTAATTGCTTTTTCCAAAACTGGTGACGGCAGGGATTTAATGATGAACGCGCCAGCCGAAGTGGAATTAGAACAATTAAAAGAACTCCACTTAGAAATTAAAAATAAGAAATCTAATTTATGAATAAAAAAGAGAAAACATTGGTGATTATTAAGCCCGATGGAATTCAGAGGGGGTTAATTGGAGAAATAATTAAACGTTATGAAAGAACGGGTTTGAAGTTGGTGGCATTAAAAATGTTGGTGCCGACAAGTGATTTAATAGAAAAACATTACCTCATTGATCCTTTATGGAAAGAAAAGGTGGGTAAAAAAAGCATTGAGGCCTATAAAAATAAAGGACTTAATCCGCCCTCAGAGAATCCTCTTGAGGTAGGAGAGATGGTTTTGGAAAGATTAAAAAATTATATGACCTGCGGTCCGGTGATTGCCATGGTTTTTGAGGGCGTAAATGCAGTCGGTATTGTGAGAAAAATTACTGGTGCCACCGAGCCTTTAATTTCAGACGTGGGTACTATCAGAGGAGATTTTACAATTGACTCTTACGAGCTGGCTGATACTGATGGCCGGGCAGTGAGAAATTTAATTCATGCTTCTTCAACCATCGAGGATGCAGAAAAAGAGATTAAACTTTGGTTTAAAAACGAGGAAATTATTGATTACCGCTTGATTCAAGAAGAAATTTTATACGATGTTAATCTTGACAAAATTTTAGAATAATTTTCAAAGAAAAATCTGTGGATAACTCCCACTTGCAATTTTCTGAAAATCGATTACATTGATAATGAGCCCTGCGGAAGATTCTCGGATCAAGCAATTCTTGAAGGGAGGGCAACAGCATCTTATTCCGTGGAATAAGATTGAACCCACCCACCTGGTTTTAAGCCGGGATAATCCTAAGCAGGGCTTTTAGGGTCAATAAATTTAGAAGCGGATAAACGCGGATATCAACGCAGATATACGCGGAGTAGATAAAATGAAAAGCAATTGTTTAAATTTTAATTTTTATTTTGGTTTTTATTTTACTGGCTCGCGGAGACCAGCTTTATTTAGTTAACTGTCAATAGTCAATAGTCAAATGTCGAATTAAAAACTGGTCTCTAAGGCCAGTTTTTTTGTACTTCGATAAACTCAGCACAATCCTGAGCTTGTCGAATGGATTGTTATTTAAAAAATTTATAAGGGAAGGAGGTGAGAAAATGAGATGCAAGAGATGTGGTAAGAAGTTGATAGTAAAAGACAGGTTGAATAAGGAAAAGAAAATTAAATGCGGGAAATGTGGAACAGAGAGTTTCATAAAAAAGAAGAAAAATGGAAAAATTATTATAGTTATAGTTTAAATTTTAAAAGGGAGGATTATCCTCCCTTTTCTTTATTGGGTTTGGGTTGCCGGGAGGCAAACCCGGTTTTATTCATTTTTAACTCGTATAATTTCTGAAAGACGATTAACCGGAAATAAATCTTTCGGATAGATAGCAATAAGTGGAAGTTTATATTTTTGTGCTAATTTCTGTTTCTTTCTTGCTACTGTATCGTATTCTTTTATTTCTTTAATAAGACCAAAGAATTCAATCCAATGATATTTGGTTACAAAATCAACTGTTAACTTTGGATTATCAGGATACTTTTTGTTTCTTTCATGTTCTATATTGTTTTCATAAAGCCAATCATCAATAATTTTTTCAGCGAAAGAATCACATTGATGTCCATCTCGAGCGATATATCTTTTGGCAAACCTAACTGGGTTCGGTTCAAACCCGGCTGCTTCAATGGCTTTATTCCAAGAACCAAATCGATTTTGGGCTGCGTTATAATGAGGAAACTCTTCTTTATAAGGAATTCTCCCGTTATTTTTATAGAATTCTTTTATTTTAATAAGAATTTCCTCAGCTGAGATTATTTGAGCTTTATTTTTACATTTTCGGGAACAATATAATTTTTGTTTCGTAGCCTTGAATATTTTTCCACAATGGAGGCAGGTTTTTATTGGTGCTTTTCTTTTGGGATATTCAGAATTATTTATTTGCGCGGCACATGACCTTGAACAAAAATTTCTTCCTTCTTTATTTATTTCATTAATCGGACGATAAAATTTTTTCTTACATTTTGGATTTGCACAAACCAGTATTCGTCCATTCATTTTTGAACGAGCAAGACATTCAGCAGAACAGAAATGTTTCCAATTATACTTTTTCGCTTCATTTACTCTATTTCTGGGTTTAAGAAAAGGTTTACCGCAATTTGCGCAAATTATTTTAATTAAATGCATAAACTTTCGGGCCGGTGGGACTTGCACCCAACGATCACACGCACCCCAAGCGTGTATGTTAACTCCTACACTACGGCCCGTTAAAATTTATTTTCCCTTGCTTATTGTTTTAATGCATCTCGTGCAGGCTAAAACTCGCTTACCATTTGGTAGTCGGATTTTTTGTAAATTAGGGTATTTTCTTTTTTTCGGGGTTGGGTTATACTTACCGCGAAGCTTTTTTCTAGCTTGGCGGACAATCGAACCTTTACCACAAATTTGACATTGTCTCATAGCTTCAATTTTTACAATAAATATCTATTAATATCGCGAAGCAGGTATCTATGAATATCAAGATACTAATAGATACTAATAGATACTAATTGATATTAACTGTTAGTATAAGAAATTTTATACAGCTTGTAAAGTATGGATATAGTTTCCCAAAAATTATTTTTATACATTGTCATTATTCTTTCGGCGACTTTTCATGAGTATGCTCACGGTTTTGTTGCTTACAAACTTGGCGATTCTACTGCTAAGGATGCTGGCAGACTAACCCTAAACCCTTTTGCTCATATTGATTTAATAGGCACGGTAATGATTCCTCTCTTTTCACTGTTTTATGGCGGCGTGTTTTTGGGCTGGGCAAAACCAGTGCCTTATAATCCTTATAATTTAAGAGATCAGAAATACGGTTCTTTGAAAGTTGGTATTGCTGGACCAGCAGCCAATTTATTGATTGCTTTAATTTTGGGCATTTTTCTGCGACTGACGCGGACTGGCGCAGACTTCACGCTGACTAACGCGGAAATGGTTTTTGGTATTTTCCCGCCAATTTTCATGGAATTTTTAGCCTTGATTGTTTATATCAATATTTTCTTGGCTCTTTTTAATCTAATTCCTTTGCCGCCGCTTGATGGCTCAAAGGTTTTAATGGATTTGTTTCCTAAAAGTGCTTATGCAATGGCCCGACTTGGTTTTTTAGGAATTTTTCTGGCTTTAATTTTGGCTTTTTCTCTATTGTCGCCAGCCGCTAAATTTATTTTTTGGATAATTACTGGCAGTAGTTTTGGATTTTAATACTTGTCTTGAGTATGAAAGGATTGACAGCTGGTTTTTTATTTTGGTATATTTATATCACTGAACAGACGTTAAATTAAAACCAAAAAAAATAGACATTAATTTTGGCGTCGGTTCTGTGTAAACCACAAAGTGGTTTTTAAATTTCACGTCAGTTTCGCAATTGAATAAAGGAATATGCCTACGATTCATCAATTAATTAAAAAAGGAAGAAAAAAAATTACTAAGAAAACTAAGGCGCCGGCTTTAAGTTTTTATTTCAATTCTTTAAAGAACAAACCGGTTTATTCGGCATCGCCTTTTAAACGGGGCGTTTGCTTAAAAGTTTTTACAACAACTCCTAAAAAACCAAACTCTGCTTTGCGAAAAGTTGCCCGGGTGCGTTTGACTAATGGAATGGAAATAACCGCTTATATTCCTGGTATTGGTCATAATTTACAAGAACACTCAGTAGTTTTGGTGCGTGGTGGTCGAGTGAAGGATTTGCCAGGTATTAAGTATCATATTGTTCGAGGAGTTTTAGACACAAGTGGAACCGAAGGTCGAAGACAGGAGAGAAGTAAATATGGAGTAAAAAAACCCAAATAATAAACGCTGATTTATACGGATTTTAGCTGATTAATGCGGATTTTAAAATAAAATTATCAGCATAAATCAGCCTTAATCAGCATTTATCAGCGTCAAAGCGAAGCGATGCGCAAAAAACGCAAATACAAAAAAGTTCAACAGCCTGATGCAAAATATAACAACTTAGCAGTTGGTAAATTTATTAATTATTTAATGAGAAAAGGCAAAAAATCAGTCGCTGAGAAAATTCTTTATAAGGCTTTTGAGAATATTCAGAAAGAAACCAACACTGAGCCGCTTGAGGTTTTTCAAAAAGCCATTGAAAACGCTTCACCACTTTTAGAGGTTGTTTCTCGTCGAATTGGAGGAGCTAATTATCAAGTGCCACGAGAGATCAGACCAGAAAGAAGATTTTTTTTGGCTTGCAATTGGATTATTGAGGCAGCCCGTTCAAGAAAAGGTAAACCAATGGCAACTAAATTAGCGGAAGAAATAATTGCTGCTTCCAAAAACGAAGGCGCGGCGATTAAGAAAAAGCAAAATATTCACAGAATGGCGGAGGCAAATAGAGCATTTGCGCACTTCGCCCGCTGAGAATTAATGGGTAATCCGAGAAGTACAAAAGTTATGGGATACAAAAGTTATCATCATTCACATAAGAAACGTTTAATAATAAGTTGGAAAGAATATGGAAGGATAGTTAAAGATTTAGCTAAAAAAGTTGAAGATAAGTTCGCGCCAGACTGTATTATCGGTAATTCTAAGGGTGGATGTATTATTGGTGGGACTATTGCGGCAATTTTAAGAAAAGATTTTTATCCGATGAGAATTTCTCGAAGAGTAAAAGATGAAATTGTTTTTACAAAACCGAAAGTAAATGTTATTCCTTCAGTTAATATTTCTGACAAAAAAGTTCTTCTCGTTGACGATATGGCTGTTTCTGGAGAAACACTAAAAATGGCTAAAATATTATTGAAAAAGAAAAGACCAAAAGAAATAAAAACTTTAACCCTAGCAAGACATAAAAATTCTTTTTTACCAGATTTTTGTGGATTAACTTCTAATGATTGTATTGTTTTTCCTTGGGATAGATGGGTTTATATGAATGGGAAATTTAGAATCCATCCAGAATTAGTTACTAAATAGTTTAAACTAAAAAAGTTTTTAATTTTAAGTATATGCGACAGTATCCATTAGAAAAATACAGAAATATCGGCATTATTGCCCATATCGATGCTGGAAAAACTACCGTGACTGAACGGATTCTTTTTTATACCGGTATTTCTCATCGGATTGGCGAGGTTCATGAAGGTCAAGCCATTATGGACTGGATGGAGCAAGAACGAGAACGTGGAATCACTATCACCGCCGCCGCCACTACTTGTTTTTGGATGCCTACCTATCGTCGGCCTAAAAATTATGCGGAGATGTCTCAAAAAGAAGCGGAAGAAATTAAAAAACAATATGAACACCGAATTAATATTATCGATACCCCCGGACATATTGATTTTACAGTTGAGGTCCAACGTTCTTTAAGAGTGCTTGACGGCGCAATAGTTGTTTTTGATGGCGTGGCTGGCGTGGAACCACAATCAGAAACCGTCTGGCATCAAGCGGATAAATTTAAGGTCCCAAGAATTTGTTTTATTAATAAATTAGATCGTTTAGGTGCAAGTTTTGAAAATTCTTTTCGTTCAATTCAAGAACGACTTAATCCTAATGCGGTGGCTCTTCAAATACCTATCGGATTAGAAGCTAATTTTGAAGGGGTGGTTGATTTAATTACTATGAAGGCTTTTTATTTTGAAGGCGAACACGGAGAAAAAATTATTGAAAAAGAAATACCCGATGATTTAAAAACAGAAAGCGAAAAAAGAAGAGCGATTTTATTAGAAAAAATTGTTGAAACTAATGATGATTTAATGAATAAATACTTAGAGGGAGAATCGATTACCGAAGAAGAAATTAGAAAATCATTAAGAAAAGCGACTATTAATAGTGAGCTTATTCCTGTATTTTGTGGGTCTGCCTTGAAAAACAAAGGAGTTCAATTATTGCTTGATGCTGTTTTAGATTATTTACCTTCGCCGATTGATTTGATACCGATTAAACCGATTGCCGGCACCCATCCTAAAACTGGCGAAGAAATTATTCGCCAGCCAGCCGACAATGAGCCTTTTACAGCCCTTGCCTTCAAAATTGCCACTGACCCTTATGTGGGCAGCTTAACTTATTTCCGAGTTTATAGCGGCGTTCTTAAAAGAGGTAGTTATGTTTTAAATTCAAGCACCGGTAATCAAGAGCGGGTTGGTAGAATCGTGAGAATGCACGCTAATCATCGCGAGGAGGTAGAAGAGATGTATGCCGGTGATTTAGGCGCGATTGTTGGCTTAAAAAATACTTCTACAGGCGATACTTTATGCGATCCTAATAATCCGATTATTTTAGAAAAAATTACCTTCCCAGAACCGGTTATTTCTGTTAGAATTGAACCTAAAACTAAAGCGGATCAGGAAAAATTATCTTTAGCTCTTCATCGTTTAGCAGAAGAAGACCCAACCTTTAGAATTTCCAGCGATCAAGATACTGGTGAAACAATTATTTCTGGTATGGGCGAGTTGCATTTAGAAATTATTATTGACCGAACAAAAAGAGAATTCGGTGTAGAAGCAAATATTGGTCGGCCACAGGTAGCTTATAAAGAAACAATCACGGCTGAATCTGAAGCTGAGGGTAAATATATTCGACAATCAGGCGGTCGAGGTCAATATGGTCATGTTTGGTTAAAAATTAAACCACTCCCACGGGGAAAAGGATTTGTTTTTGTTGATAAAATTAAAGGCGGCATTATTCCTCAAGAATTTATTCCCGCAGTAGAAAAAGGAGTAAAAGAAGCTTTAAGTAAAGGAATTTTAGCCGGCTATCCTATTACCGATATTGAAACAACGCTTTATGATGGTTCTTTTCATGAAGTTGATTCTTCAGAGATTGCTTTTAAAATTGCCGGTGCCATAGCTTTACAAGAAGCCGCCAAAAGAGCCAAACCAGTGATTTTAGAGCCGATTATGAAAATTCAAGTAATCACCCCATTAGAATTTCTAGGCGATGTTACAGGTGATTTAAATGCTAAACGCGGTCGAATTGAATCAATTACTGATCGGTTGAATGTTAAAGTAATTGACGCTAAAGTGCCTTTAGCAGAAATGTTTGGTTATGCCACTAAGTTGCGTTCAATGACCCAAGGTCGGGGAACTTTTACGATGGAATTTGATCACTACGAAGAAGTACCCAGTAGTATTGCCCAAATGATTATTGAAGGAAAGAAGTGAATATGGCAAAGCGCAAAGCGCTTATCGCTAATCGATTTGCGCTTCGCGATTTGCGATTAGCCGTCTATGGACTACACTATTGACGCCACAAATAAACCATTAGGCCGGTTGGCTTCTGAGATAGCCGTAATTTTGCAAGGCAAAAAAAGTCTCAAATATCAACCGCGATTAGAAGGGGAAGACAAGGTAATTGTCAAAAATGTCGATAAAATGATTGTGACAGGAAAAAAATTTAAACAAAAAAAATATTATCGGCACACTACTCAAATTGGTCATTTAAAAGAAAGAACGCTAGAACAAATTTGGAGCAAAAAAGGACCGGCTGAGGTTTTGCGCCGAGCCGTATTAGGAATGTTGCCAAAGAATAAATTAAGAGTAAAAAGAATGAAGAGATTAATAATAGAAGCAGAACTACGCTGATAAGTACGCAGAACTACGCTGAAAATTATCCGCGTCAATCAGCTTCTATATTTTATGGCAGAAAAAAAAGAAATTAAGGTAAAAACTAAAAAAGTTAAAAAAACAGAACAAGCGCCAGAAGCTAAAAAGGAGCGTCATTTTGAGGCGGTTGGTCGCCGGAAAACAGCTGTAGCGAGAGTGAGACTTTATACTAAAAGGACCGGCATAGAAGTTAATAATCAAGATTTTCAAAAATATTTTCCGATTTTGCGGCTACAGAAAAAAATAATGGCACCTTTAGAGAAAATGAAAATTACTAATAAATTGGGAGCGGTGGTAAGAGTTAAAGGTGGAGGAATTAATGCTCAAGCCGAAGCCATTAGACTTGGGATTGCTAGAGCTTTGGTAAAATTTAATCCTGATTTTAGAAAACGACTGCGACGCGCTGGCTACTTAACTCGTGATGCTCGGGTAGTAGAACGAAAAAAATACGGACTAAAGAAAGCAAGAAGGGCGCCGCAATGGCAGAAGAGATAAAAAAGCGAATCGCAAAGCGCGAATCGCAAAGCGTTATTATTAATGGATAACAAAGTAAACGATTAGCACTTAGCGATTAGCATTAAGAAGTGTTTTCCCCTAAATTCATCCTTGGTCTCCTAATCTTTATTCTTTCCTTTCACATCCTCGCTACAGTAAATTACTGGTATCAGACATACACTTGGCTTGATATGCCGATGCATTTTTTAGGCGGCTTCTGGGTAGCCCTAACCTACTTTTGGCTTTGCCAAAAGACGCGGATCACTCGCAGATCTGAAATAATGGACGCGGATCAACACGCGGATCAGCGTGAGATCCGCGATTTATCAGACAAGATCCGCGTGAGTTCCGCGATAATGACAATTATTGACTGTTTATCATTTGTCGCCTTAGTGGGTGTTTTATGGGAATTTTTTGAATTTGGTTATGATGTTTTCATTTCTTCCAAGGGATATTCGGGGGCATTACAACAAGGAGTAGGCGATACTATGTCAGATTTATTTTTTGACCTTTTAGGCGGCTTGGTATTTTTAGTTATTTATAAATATTTAAACGCGAATCACTCGCGGAGCTGAAACAAAACGCGGAGCACACGCGGATGTCGTTGTGAAGAGCTAATCTCTAATCGCGAAGGCAAAGCCCGTGACGGGAAGCAACTTTGTCATTACGAGGCGAAGCCAAAGCAATCCGGGAAAACGTCATTGCGAACAAAGTGAAGCAATCTTACATTGATGTAAATATAACACTAATGTAAGATCGCCACGACCTTACGGCCTCGCGATGACAGGTAACACTGACTATTGACAATGACGATGACTATTAACCGTCATTGCGAGGACTTTAGTCCGAAGCAATCTTACCTTGATGTAGCCGCGAAGCGAAGTGATCTTACAATGGTGTAATTCTAATGTCCGATTGTCCAATTGATTGGACAGTTTAAAGTTAGCTTACTGGTTACTTATCATTCTATAATTTTTTACTTCTCTGTAAATTTTACTATTATAACTTACGATCGTAATTTATAATAGTAAATTGAGCTGATTGAGATAATAATAATTATTGACTGCTGACAATGATTATTTGTCTTCCTTCGGCTTTACTCAGAAACTAAGTATAAAACTCTGTCCAATTGATTGGACGTTAATTTAAGCAAATATCTAAAAAGAGTGGAGATAATTTGTCCAATTTTGGGGAGTTAATTTTGAAAGTTCGACGGCGTTTTTTAATGAAAATGCTCCAATTTTTGTTCTTATTAAATTTTCCAAATAAGCCCCGCAGCCCAATTTTTCTCCTATATCGTTTGCCAAAGATCGAATGTAAGTGCCATAAGAACACTTAATTTTTATTTTTAGTAAAGGAAAATGATAATTAAGAATAGAAATTTTATAAATCTTAACTTTTTGAGGTTTTAAATTAACTTTAATTCCTTTTCTGGCCAATTGATATGATTTTTTGCCTTTTATTTTTTTAGCAGAAAAAATTGGAGGAATTTGTTCAATTTCTCCTAGAGATCTATTTAAAACACTTTCAATCTCTTTTCGAGTAGGAATCTTTTTAATTTTTATTTCAGAAATTTTTCCTTCTTTATCAAAAGAATCAGAAACAGCGCCCAGTCTTAAAAGCGCTATATACTCTTTATCTTTTCTTTGAAAAAAAGCTAATTTTTTTGTAAATTCTCTTCCAATCGCTAAAATCAAAAGACCTTCGGCGAGCGGATCTAAAGTGCCGCTATGGCCAATTTTTTTTATCCCGGTAATGCTTCTTAGTTTGTCTACCACGTCATGAGAAGTGATTCCAACTGGTTTATTAACTAAGATAAACCCTGTTGTTTTATTGGAATTTTTAATCTCCACCATGCGGATAAATTTTTGTTAACTTTTATTATATCACAATAATAAATTGACTAAAATTTAATTTTTGTTTATGATTAAAAATCATGAGACAATCAGAACTCTTTACTAAAACTAAACGGGAAGCGCCTAAAGATGAAGAAGCGATTAATGCTCAACTTCTTATTCGGGCTGGCTTTATTGATAAGTTGATGGCTGGTGTTTATACTTTTCTGCCGCTTGGCCTTCGGGTTTTAAAAAAGATTGAAAATATTATCAGGGAAGAAATGGAAGCCATCGGCGGCCAAGAGATATTAATGCCAACCCTTCAGCCAAAAGCCAATTGGATAAAAACTGGCCGCTGGAAAACTTACGACTCTCTTTTTAAATTCACAAGTTTTTATTCTAAAAATGAATACGCTTTAGGACCAACCCACGAAGAAATTGTTTCTCCTTTAATGAAAAATTTTATTTTTTCCTATAAAGATTTACCTTTATATGTTTTTCAGATTCAAAATAAATTTCGCGACGAAAAACGAGTGAAATCAGGACTCTTGCGCTCTCGGGAATTTTTGATGAAAGATCTATATTCTTTTCATCGAGATGAAAAAGATCTTGATAAATATTACGAAAAAGTTAAAGCCGCCTATTTTAGAATTTTTAAGCGAGTTGGTTTAGGAAAATTGACGGTTTTAACTTTTGCTTCTGGCGGCACTTTTTCTAAATATTCTCATGAGTTTCAAACATTATCTCCAGTTGGTGAGGATAAAATTTATCTTTGCGAAAAATGCTTTTTAGCCATAAATCAAGAAATTATGCATGCGAAAAGCACGCCTTCGCCTGCATCTTCGGCAATGCAAACGCGCCCATACGAATATATTTCTTCTTGCCCGAAATGCGGCAATAAAAATTTAAAAAAAGAGCGGGCAATTGAGGTAGGGAATATTTTTAAATTAAAAACAAAATACTCATCACCATTTAATTTAAAATATAGAGACGAAAAAGGCCAAGAAAAAGAAGTGGTAATGGGTTGTTATGGGATTGGATTAACTCGGCTAATGGGGACGATTGTTGAAATTTATCATGACGATAAAGGAATAATTTGGCCGGAAACAGTTGCGCCATACAAAGCGCACTTGATTAAACTAACAACCAACAACCAACAACTAACAACTTTTGCCGAAAAAATTTACCACTCTTTACAAAAAGCTAATGTTGAGGTACTATATGATGACCGCCCAGATGTAGGGGCTGGTGAAAAATTTATTGAAGCCGACTTAATTGGTATTCCGTATCGATTGATCATTAGCGAAAAAACTGGAAAGAGAATCGAGATTAAAAAAAGAAATGAAAAGAAAATGAGATTAGTGAGAGAGAAAGAGCTGGTTAAATTATTAAACCATTGACTATTGACCATTGACTATTGACAAAAATTAACTGTCAAAAGTCAAAAGTCAAAAGTTAGAAGTTAAAAGTGATACTCGACTATTTTATCAAGGATATCGGAATAGATTTGGGGACAGCCAATTCTTTGGTTTATGTTAAAAATCAGGGAATCATCCTTAATCAGCCTTCGCTTGCGGCAGTAAATAATAAAACCGGCCAAATAGTGGCTATTGGTGAAGAGGCTAAAAGAATGCTCGGTCGGACACCCGCCCATATTTCAGTAATTAAACCTTTAATTAATGCCGTAGTTTCTGATTTTGAAATTACCAAGGAAACTATTCGCCATTTTTTGAAGAAGGCTAATCGTAATCGAACTTTTAACTACTGTCGAGTAGCGATTGGCATCCCCACTAATTTAACTGAGGTGGAAAGAAAATCTGTAGAAGATGCGGCTCTTCTTGCCGGAGCCGCCAAGATTTATCTTATTGAAGAGCCGATTGCCGCTGCTTTAGGTGCGAGATTGCCCATCGATGAAGCCCTGGCTACCATAATTGTTGATATTGGGGGCGGAACAACCGAAGTGGCTGTTATTTCAATGGGTGGAATAGTTACTGCTAAAAGTTTAAAAATTGCCGGCGACAAATTAAATGAAGATATCATCAGATTTATTCGGGAGGAATTTAAGTTGGCTATCGGTGAACCAACTGCTGAAGAGCTAAAAATAGCCATTGGTTCAGCGGTTCCTCTTGAGGAAAGACTGGAATTAACCATTCGGGGTCGAGATATGGCAACCGGTTTGCCAAAAGAGGTGGTCGTAAAAGCAAGTCAAATCAGAGCAGCCATTAGCCGCTCTTTAAAAGCAATTGTTGAATCTATAAAAGAGACAATTGAATTAACGCCACCAGAATTAGTGGGTGACATTTTGAAAACTGGAGTTTACCTTTGTGGTGGGGGAAGCCTACTAAAAGGAATAGATCAATTAATTGAAAGAGAAGTTTCAGTTAAAGCAACAGTTGTTGAAGATCCTTTAACCTGTGTAGTGAGAGGAACGGGTATAGCGATTGAGGATATTCAAAAACATTCACGATTTTTTATCACTACATTAAAACCAAGGGAAATAAACATTTAAAGGGCTTTCTACAAATTTTGGAGTCCAAAGGACGAACAAAATTTGTTTAGAAAACCTTTACCCCGCACCTATTTTACGGTAGCAATTGAGAATTATCAGTTTATTATCACTTTTTAGGTATTGAAAATAATTTTGAGTCTTTAAGAGACTCAAAATTGAAACGATACTATCGTAAAATAGGTGCGGGGTGCTCAATGTTGTGGCGAAAATTATTGCGCCTCGCATTGAGCTCGGTTTATAATTTTAGACAACATTGGCATGGGTGGTGTACCAGTAAAACATCATAGTAAGTCAAAAGTAGGGAGGCGGCGGGCGCATCTTTTTTTAAAGCCACCTCAAATTTTTGTTTGCGAAAATTGTGGTTACCCGATTTTATCCCATAGATTTTGTGCCAATTGCGGAAGTTATAAAGGAAAGGTCGTAAAAGAGCCAAGGTTGAAGGTTAAAAAATAAAGGGCTTTCTACAAATTTTGGAGTCCAAAGGACGAACAAAATTTGTTTAGAAAACCCTTACCCCGCCCTCTATGCCTGTTGAATATGAACTGATTCGGAGATTATGATTTAGGCTTGATAAATTATCTTACCCTAATTCTACGTGCTTAGAGGGCGGGGTGCTCAATGTTGTGGCGAAAATTATTGCGCCTCGCATTGAGCTCGGTTTATAATTTTAGACAACATTGGCATGGCCACCAGGCATTTAATAAGAAGTATTGTATTGCAGTCATTATACGAGTGGGACTTTTATAATCGGAGAGCAGATCTGATAAAAATTATGGAGCGTAATTTAAAAGAGTTCGGACCAGGAATAGATGAGCCAGAATTTGCTTGGAAAATCGCCAACGGAATTGTTAAAAACTTTAATCATTTAAATAAAATTATAGAAAAAGCAGCACCTGAATGGCCGCTGAATCAAATTTCAATCATTGACAGAAATATTTTAAGAATAGGATTATACGAGTTATTGTTCGCTGACTCCAATGAAGTACCAGCAAAGGTAGCAATTAACGAAGCAATCGAGTTGGCAAAAAATTTTGGTGGCCCCAATTCTTCAAAATTTATTAATGGAGTATTAGGAACAGTGTATAAAGAGCTTTCTCAAAATTCTCAAGCCGATAGGCGCTGAGAATTTTGTAAGAAAGCCTTTACCCCGCCCTCTATGCCCATACAACAAAGAATAGGTTTCGTTTATTGGTATTAAACTTGATAAATATTTTAACTTATTTCTGTGAGCTTAGAGGGTGGGGTGCTCGATTTTTTAACAAAATTTATTTCACTTCGTTCATAAATTTATGAAAAGATCTAAAGAAAAAAAAGAACGTGCTTTGGGAATGAAACTTTTTTTAAAAGCGGAGCGTTGTAGTTCGCCGAAATGCGCTATGATAAGAAGACCCACTCGACCGGGCATGCATGGTAGTAAACGTCGGGCAGCCATCTCTGAGTATGGAGAACAATTACGAGAAAAGCAAAGAATAAAGGTAAGTTACGGATTAAGAGAGGCCCAATTGGCAAAGATTGTTAAAAATTCTTTGAAAAAAACTGGCGTTGTTGGCGAAACAATTATTGTCGAACTTGAACGCCAACTCTCTAATGTAGTCTTTCGCTTGGGTTTAGCGCCTTCTCGAGTGGTTGCTCGACAACTAATCAGTCACGGACATTTTTTGGTCAATGACAGAAAAGTTACTATCCCTTCTTATCCTGTTAAAGTAAAAGATGTGATCTCTATCAACCCCTCTTCTTTAAACCTCTTGATTTTTAAGGATTTATTAACTAAAATTAAAAAACACAATCCACCAGAATGGTTAAGTCTTGACAAAGAAAAATTAGAAGGCAAAGTAATATCATTACCTAAAAATATAGAAATTCCTTTTGATCTCAATCTGGTGATAGACTATTATTCAAAATAGAAGCAGAACTACGCTGATGAGTACACAGAAATATGCTGATATATAATTTCATTCAGCGTTTAATCAGCGTGCTCATCAGCGACTTATCAACTTCTACATTTTATGGAATATTCTCTTCTTAGCGAGGCTGTAAAAATTAAAAAAGTTTCTGAAACTGACAAAGAAGGTGTTTTTGAAATTGAAGGACTTTATACTGGCTATGGATTAACTTTAGGCAATGCTCTCCGCCGCGTTCTTTTCTCCTCATTACCAGGCGCTGCCATTACCCAGATAAAAATTAAGGGAGTAGAACACGAATTTTCTACCATCCCTGGAGTATTGGAGGATGTAGTGGAAATAATGCTAAATCTTAAAAAAATCCGCTTTCGTTTCTATGCCACCGAGCCACAAGTTCTTACCTTAAAAGCAAAAGGAGAAAAAGAGGTGACGGCTCGTGATATTAAAACCAATGCTCAGGTTGAGGTTGTTAATCCTGATGCCCATATTGCTACCCTCACTGATAAGAATGCTGAGCTAGATATGGAGTTGACCGTAGAAAAAGGTTTAGGTTATGTTCCGGTAGAAGCAAGAAAAACTGAAAAGTTGCCTATTAAAACAATTGCACTCGACGCCATTTTTACTCCTATTGTTAAAGTTAACTTTAATATTGAAAATATGCGTGTTGGTGAACGCACTGATTATAATCGCTTGCGATTGATAATTGAAACCGATGGCAGCATTTCTCCATCAAGTGCCTTTCATAAGGCTTGCAATATTCTAAAAGACCATCTTGAGAAAATTTCCGCCATAGAAGTGAAAAGTATAGCGGAAAAAGTTGAAGCCCCTGAAATTAAGGAGAAAAAAGAGAAAAAGAAGAAGAGCGCAAAATAATACTTTCAGTTTATCAACGTTTATCAGCGTACTCATCAGTGTTTATCCGCTTTTATGGTTTTATAGAAGCAGATTGACGCGGATATCAATGCAGATTGACGCTGAAATTTATAGTTTTGTAATTTAAGACATGAGGCACTTAGTAAAAGGTCGTAAATTTCACAGAAAAAAAGGGCAAAGAAGGGCCCTTTTTAAAAGTTTAATTAATAATTTAATTTTAAAAGAAAAAATAGAAACGACCGAAGCAAAAGCCAAAAGTATTCGGCCAAAAATAGAGAAGTTAATTACTATCGGAAAAAAACAAAATTTAGCCGCTTTCAGGATTCTTTTGGCTCGTCTTCCTAAAAAATCAGCCGAGAAACTTTATTATCAAATTTCACCTCGCTATCAAAATCGTCAAGGTGGATACGTAAGAATTATCAAAGCTAGCAAACGGAGAAAAAAAGATGGTGCGAAAATGGCAATAATTGAATTTGTGTAACCCCGCACCTTTTAAGCACAGATATTATTATGTATTGGGTCTATATTATTAAAAGTAAAAAGAATAACTCATTGTATATTGGAAGCACATCAAATTTAGAAGAAAGGATTAAAGAACATAATGACGGTAAATCATTGGCAACCAAAAAATACAAGCCCTGGGTTTTAGTATATACCGAAGGCTATTTCTTAAAAGAAGATACTTTATATAGAGAAAAAAGTTTGAAATATTTTGGCAAGGTTTATGCTCAACTCAAAAGAAGAATAAGAAATAGTCTTCTAAGTGCTTAAAAGGTGCGGGGTTGACTTTTTAACTATTGACAATTTATCATTAAAAAATATAAAATTAAAAAGTCGCAGAAAAAGCTTAGCGCAAATTGCTAATCGCAAACCGTTTTATTAAGACGCTTTGCGATTTGCGCTTTGCGATTTGCTAAACAACTATGGCGGAGAAAGCAAAATTTGAAAGAACAAAGCCGCATATTAATGTTGGTACTATTGGTCATGTCGATCATGGTAAAACTACCTTAACAGCGGCAATTATGCATGTTCTTAAATTAAAAGGTCTGATTGAAAAAGCCGAGACTGTCGATCAAATCGATAATGCTCCGGAAGAAAAAGCCCGAGGCATTACGATTGCTTTACATCATTCTGAATATGAGACAGAAAAGCGGCACTATGCGCATATCGATGCTCCGGGACACGCTGATTATATTAAAAATATGATTACCGGTGCCGCTCAGATGGATGGAGCAATTTTAGTGGTAGCAGCCACTGATGGACCAATGCCACAAACACGTGAGCATATTCTTTTAGCCCGTCAAGTAGGTGTGCCCGCAATGATTGTTTTTCTAAATAAAACCGATCAAGTAGACGATCCTGAACTTATTAATTTAGTAGAAGCAGAAATTAGAGAACTTTTGAAAAAATATAATTTCCCCGGCGATGAAACCCCAATAATTAAAGGCTCAGCCCTTAAGGCCTTAGAAGTAAAGTCAGCCGATGAAGAGGCGGCTCAACCTATTTTAGAACTCCTTAAGGTACTTGATGAGTATATCCCTGAACCGACAAGAGAAATTGACAAACCATTTTTAATGCCTATAGAAGACATTTTCTCCATAGAAGGAAGAGGGACAGTAGTGACTGGCCGAGTAGAAAGAGGAATAATTAAACTCAACGAAGAAGTAGAAATTGTGGGTCTTAGACCAACACAAAAAACTGTGGTGACAGGCATTGAGATGTTTAATAAAACCCTTGATGAAAGTCGTGCAGGCGATAACATTGGTATTCTTCTTCGCGGTCTTAAAAAAGAGGATGTTGAACGAGGGCAGGTGATAGCCAAACCAGGAAGTGTTACTCCTCATACAGAGTTTGAAGGAGAAGTTTATGTTTTAACCAAAGAAGAAGGAGGTCGACATACTCCTTTCTTCAAAGGTTATAAACCTCAGTTTTATATTCGCACTACCGATGTAACCGGTGAGGTAATTTTGCCAGAAGGGATTGAAATGGTGATGCCTGGAGATACTGTTAATTTAACAATTAAACTAATAGCACCAGTGGCTTTAGAAGAGAAACAAAGATTTGCAATTCGTGAAGGAGGCAAAACAGTTGGTGCTGGAGTAGTGACGAAAATATTAAAATAAGAAAATCGTTATTCGAAAATAGAAAATGGTATAGAAATTAGAAAATCGAGAGTTAAAAACTTTACTTTCTTCTATTCTCGATTTTCCATACGATTTTCGATTTTCGCTTAATCAATTTCTATTTTCTAAGATCAAGTTTAGAATTTTAACAAAGTATGGCAAAAAAGACAGAAGAGGCGATACAGACAAAACTTAGATTAAGAATTAAATCCTACGACTATAAATTGCTAGATAATTCCTGCAAACAAATTATTGATATCGCTTTAAGAAACAGTGCCGAAATTGTTGGTCCGGTTCCGTTACCAACAGAATTTAAACGCTATACTGTTAATCGTTCAACCTTTGTGCATAAAGATTCTCGGGAACAGTTTGAATTAAGGATTCACAAACGTTTAATTGATATTTTAAACCCTAACCCAAAAATCGTTGAGGCGCTAACTAACCTAAACCTGCCCTCGGGTGTTGACATTGAAATTAAGATGATATAGCAAAAAATCTTTTCTTAGGCTCGCCGATATTTTTCCCTCAACCCGCTTCGCTCGCTCCAGCGCGCTCGCTCGCTTGTCCTCGCCGACCGACCGAGCACTCAAGGTATTGAGTGCTCGGACCATGCTCGGTCGGCTGCGGGGTTTCGGAGAAAAATATCGGCTCGCTAAATTTATAAAAAGATTTTCTGGGGTATTGACTTTGAATAATTTCTAGCTTATACTATTGTTAGTGAGTGCGAGTTTTCCTTGTTGCCAACTCCGACCTCGGTCGGAGGCGGCGAAATTCAAGGAAAACCCTTCCAGTTCCCCCGCACCTTTTGTAGCAAAGACAAGAAATAGTGCCCAATCAAAGCCGTAAGGCGGTTTACGCCTCAGGTCTAGATTGAGCGAATATAAAATCTGTGCTACAAAAGGTGCGGGGGTTTTTGATTTGTAAAATTTTGATAAATTTGGTATACTTTTAATGCGGTCGCGGTACGAGCACTCACCTTAAATCTTGAGATGAGCCGTGTGAGCGGCTACGAATTGAGCACTCACTAAGTAAAAAAACTGGAGGTCACCATCGTAGCCGCTCACACGGTTCTATTAGAAAGATTCTATTGACAGATATTGATTGATTTTGTTAATATTTAAAAGTAATAAAATGATGACATTTTTATTTTTAAACAAAGCCATTAATTAAAAGATTTAGCCAATAACAAAAACGAAGGCAGCCGGCTAAGTCTGGCTGTTTTTATTGAGGATTTGGTCAGAATTTTTGAGCCGAAAGGCGATAAAAATTCTGGAACAAAACCTCAACCCCGCACCTATTTTGCTAATGAATCCATCAGCGCAAGAGTCTTTCAGATTCTTGCGCCAGAGAATACATAAACTATTCTTAACACATAGTTATACTATATATTCTGGAGCAAAATAGGTGCGGGGTGCTCAATTCTATCACCAAATTTTCTACGCCTAATGGCTTGAAAATTTGGATATAATTGGCATGGCTTTTATTTTAGGTAAAAAATTGAAGATGACCCAAATTTGGAGCGATGGTAAAGTAATTCCAGTAACTCTTGTTCAAGCTGGACCAGTAACAGTGACTCAAATTAGAACAAAAGAAAAAGATGGTTATGAAGCGATTCAGGTAGGTTTTGATCCAACAAAGAAAAAGTTAAACAAACCAATGAAAGGACATTTAAAAAACTTGGGAAATTTTAGATATCTAAGAGAATTTAAATTTCCAATTTCCAATTTCCAATTACCAATTAAAGTTGGGGACATTTTAGATGTTAGTCAGTTTAAAGAAGGTGATAAAGTAAAAGTAAGTGGTTTGAGTAAAGGACGCGGGTTTCAGGGAGTAGTTAAACGACATGGTTTTGGCGGCGGCCCTAAAACTCATGGTCAAAAAGATCGTTTACGGGCTCCGGGCTCAATTGGAGCAACCGCTCCTCAAAGAGTAATGCCGAATAGAAAAATGGCTGGTCATATGGGACAGGAAAGGGTAACGATTAAAAATTTAGAAATCGTAGGAATAGATAAAGAAAACAATATTTTAATGATTAAGGGAGCAGTACCGGGAATGAGAGGCACATTACTTGAAATTTCCAATTTCTAATTATTTAGACATTTAACCATTAGATATTTCATTGGAAATTGGTAATTGGAAATTAGAAATTTTTATGAAAGTAGATATTTACAATCAGCAAAATAACAAAGTAGGCACGATAGATTTACCGGAAAAGATATTTGGAGTTAAATGGAACCCTCAATTAGTCCACCAAGCTTTAGTTGCTCAGTTGGCTAACCGTCGATTACCTTGGGCTCATACAAAAGATCGAGGCGAGGTATCTGGTGGTGGTCGAAAACCTTGGCGACAGAAAGGCACGGGTCGAGCGAGGCACGGTTCCATTCGTTCACCTTTATGGAAAGGAGGAGGAGTAACTTTTGGGCCTCGAAAGGAAAGAAAATTCACTAAAAAAATTAATAAAAAAATGAAACGTTTAGCAATTTTTAGTATTCTTTCAAAAAAGATAAAAGATAATGAATTAAAAGTTGTTGACAAATTTGATGTCACAACAAAAAAAACAAAGGAATACTACAAGATGTTGAAAAATTTAGTTAATTTAAGATCAAAAACATTATTAATACCTTCGTCCACTAATAATATTCATAAATTAATTGCTAATATAAAAAATGTTGATGCTATCAGCCCCCAATCTCTAAATGTTTACGACTTATTAAGAAATAAAAATATTATTTTAGAAAAAGAAGCCATAAAAGAAATAGAAAAACATTACTTCAAAAAATGACTAATTTCTAATTTCTAACTTGCAATTACCTAAATATTTAGGCATTATATATTTCATTGAAAATTGATAATTGGAAATTAGAAATTTTATTAGGATGCCTGTTTTCAATAAATTAAAAAAGAAAAAAAATGAAACGGGGATTAATGTAAAAAAGATGGATAGTATCAGCGTTAATCGGCGTACTCATCAGCGTCAATCAGCGTTTTTGATAAAGCAGCCTTGGGTGACCGAGAAAGCCACGGATTTATCTGGTCTGAGAAAATATGTTTTTATTGTTGATAGAAAAGCCAACAAATCAGAAGTGAAAAAAGCGATCGAATCGATTTATGGAGTAAGGGTAGAAGGCGTAAATATTATTAATATAAAAGGTAAGGCAAAGAGATTAGGCCGAAGTTTGGGCAGAACCTCTGCTTTCAAAAAAGCAATTGTCACATTAAAAGAAGGAGAAAAAATTGATGTTGTACCAGCATAAAAAACGCGGAGCGCACGCAGATCTAAAACAAAACGCGGATCCCTCGCGGATCCGCGAGGGATCCGCGAATAATTTAAGATCTGCAGGGTATCAGCGAATATGAAAACATATAAACCTACAACTTCATCACGACGATTTATGACTGCTGTTGACTACAGCGTTTTAAGCGCGACCGAGCCATTAAAAAAATTGTTGAAAAGATTATCTAAACATTCAGGTAGAAATAATCAAGGAAGGATTACAATGCGACACCAGGGTGGTGGCGCAAAAAAGCTTTACCGGCTCGTTGATTTTAAACAAAATAAATTTGATATTCCAGCAAAAATAGAAAGTTTAGAGTATGATCCTTGTCGAACCGCTTTTATTGCAAGGGTTTTATATAAAGATGGCGAGAGGCGCTATATTTTGGCTTCAAAAAATATGAAAGTTGGAGATGAAATTATTACTTCAGAAAACGCACCATTAAAAGAAGGCAATAGATTAGCATTAAAAAATATTCCAGTCGGTTATTTAGTTTATAATGTAGAATTAAATAAAAATAAAGGAGGGCAATTAGCCAGATCAGCCGGTTCTTATGCCGAGGTAATAGCCCAAGAAAATGGTTTTACCCATTTAAAACTTTCATCAAGCGAAATTCGTAAGGTTCCTTGGGAAAATTTTGCTTCTTTAGGACAGGTTTCTAATCCAGATCATAATTTAGTAGTGATAGGCAAAGCGGGTCGCTCAAGACATTTAGGAATTCGGCCAACAGTTCGAGGTTCGGCGATGAATCCGTGTGATCATCCTTATGGTGGAGGCGAAGGAAGGGCTCCACGGGGGACGAGACGCCCTAAAACAAAATGGGGTAAAGTCACTGGTGGTCGCAAGACAAGAAAGAAAAAGAAATGGTCAAATAAAATGATTATTAAACGGAGAAAGTAACAGATGACAATTGACAACGGACAATTGACCGTCTAATCGACTTGTCAAATGTCAAATGTCAAATGTCAAATGTCAAATGTCGCGTTCATCTAAAAAGGGTCCTTATGTTGATCCAAAATTATTAAAAAAGATAGCCAAGATTACTCCGGAAGAAAGTGCTAAGAATCCAATAAAAACCTGGTCTAGAGATTCTGAAATCTCGCCAGAGATGGTTGGTTATACTTTCGGTGTGCATAATGGTAAAGACTTTATTCCAGTAAAAGTTACAGAAGAAATGGTTGGTCATCGACTAGGAGAATTTTCGCCTACTCGGAAATTTATTAAACATGGAGGAAAAATGCAGAGGGAATTAGAGAAAAAAGCGCAAGAAAAGAAATAGATTTCGTGAGCCAAAAGCGAGCGAATATCAATAAATATCAATAAGTATCAATTAGTATCAAAAAGATATTAGTAGATATTAATTGATACTAATAGATATTAATAGATATTAATTGTTACTATGAAAGAGCAAATAGCTAAACTAAGATATCTTCGTATTGCGCCGCGAAAGGTACGCCTGGTTGCAAATTCCATAAAAGGATTATCAGTTAATGAAGCCGAGGCCCAACTTTTAATGAATCCCAAAAGACCTAGTTTAGCCTTGCTTAAGCTTCTTCATTCAGCAGTGGCCAATGCAAAAAATAATCAGTTAGACCCCAACCGTCTTTTTATTAAAGAAATTAGAGTTGATCAAGGACCGATGTTAAAAAGATATTTAGCGCGAGCCATGGGCCGAGCCAGTGTTATTCAGAAAAAAAGTAGTCATATCACTTTAGTTTTAGCGGAATCAGAAAAACTAAAAGTGCCACGATTCAAAATAATAAAGCCAGAGAAAGTTTCAAAGAAAAAGGCAGAAAAAATTAAAAAAGAAATGAAAGTTGAAAAACCGAAAGTGCCTGAAACAGAAAAAGAAAAAGCAAAACCCGCAGAAAAACCAAGTGTTATAAGGAGAATATTTAAAAGGAAGGCAGTATAAGAGCAAAACGCAAAGCGCGAATCGCTCATCGTAAATAAAACGATTTGCGCTATGCGATAAGCGATTTGTTATTACTATGGGACAAAAAATAAGACCAAATTCATTAAGAACAGGAATCATTAAAGGATGGTTAGCTAATTGGTTTCCTAAAAAAACCAATTTTAAAACCTCTTTAGAGGAAGATGTTTTGATTAGAGAAACAATAAGAAAGAAAATTGGTAATGCTGGTATTGATAAAATTTTAATAGAAAAAACTGGTAACAATTACAAGATTTTTATTAAAGCAGCTCGCCCCGGTTTAATTATTGGTCGAGGAGGAAAAGGTATTGAAGAGTTGACTAAATTATTAGAGAATAAATTGAAAAAATTGAGACAAGAAAAAGGAATTTCAGAACCAATTTCTTTAAGTTTGAATGTTGAAGAGTTAAAACGCAATGAAGTTTCAGCCGCAGTGATTGCCCAAAATATTGCCTGGGATTTAGAAAAAAGATTGCCTTATCGTCGAACGATGAAAAAATATTTAGACCAGATAATGCAAAATAAAGAAGTGAAGGGAGCAAAAATTATGGTTAAAGGAAGATTAAATGGTGCAGAAATTGCCCGTGATGAACATTTAGAAAGAGGGAATCTACCGCTTCAAACCTTACGGGCTGATATTGACTATGGAACAGCCACTGCTTTTACTACTTACGGAACGGTAGGAGTAAAAGTTTGGATATACAAAGGAGAGATTTTTGACAATGAGTATCGCGAGCCGCAGGCGAGCTAATATCAATTAATATCTAATAGTATCATATTGATACTCATAGATATTTATAGATACTAATAGATATTATTGTTTAAAATATATGTTAATTCCCAAGAAAGTAAAACATCGAAAATGGCAAAAAGGAAGGTCACGAAAGAGAAAAATTGAAACAAGGGGCACAAGTTTGACTTTTGGTAGCTTTGGACTTCAAGCATTAGAAAATTCTTGGATTAGTTCAAAGCAAATTGAAGCAGGTCGAAAAGCTATTACCCATTTTACTAAAAAAGGCGGTAAGCTTTGGATAAGAATCTTTCCTGACAAACCAGTAACAAAGCGACCACCAGAAACGACAATGGGTGGAGGTAAGGGTAGCGTTGAATACTATGTTTTTCCAGTAAGAAAAGGAAGAGTAATTTTTGAAATTGATGGCTTGAGCAAGGAAATAGCTGAAGAGGCCTTAAGAAGGGCGGGGCACAAGTTGCCGGTGAAAACAAGGATAGTGTCAAAGTAACAATGAGTATCGCGAGCCGCAGGCGAGCTAATATCAATTAATATCTAATAGTATCATATTGATATTCATAGATATTCATAGATATTTATAGATACTAATAGATATTAATTGTTTTAAAATCGCTAGATGAAGTACAAAGATATTCAACAACTAAAAACTAAACCTTTGTCCGAGCTGCAGAAAGATTTAGCAGAATATCGCGAGAAATTAAGGAAATTGAAGTTTGATTTAGCCCAGGGTAAAGTAAAAAATATTAGAGAGATTAAAGAAACAAAAAAAATGACCGCGAGAATATTAACGATAATTAATCAATCGCGGATCACACGCGGATCTTAAAACGCGGAGCACGCGCGGATCTGATCAGCGTGAGACCAGCGTTTAATATGAGAAGACTACAAGGTATTGTTGTTTCCGATAAAATGAATAAAACAAGAGTTGTAGCGGTAACGCGTTTAAAGAAACACCCGCGTTATTTAAAGTACTATAAAGTAACAAAAAGATTTAAGGCTCATGATGAAAACAATGAATATAAAGTAGGCGATAAAGTGATTATTGAAGAAACAAGACCGTTGTCAAAAGAGAAACGATGGCGGATAGTTGGCAAAGCGCAAAGCGCGAATCGCTCATCGTAAATTAAAACGATTTGCGCTATGCGATAAGCGATTTGCTTTTATTTTATGATTCAAGAACGATCAATTTTAAAAGTTGCAGATAATTCCGGAGCAAAAACTATTCGTTGTTTTCGCATCTTAGGAGGAACGAGGCGTCGTTATGCGAGAATTGGTGATATTATTGTCGCTTCGGTTCAGAAGGCTGAGCCACGAAAAGCGATCAAGAAAAAAGATATTGTTAAGGCAGTCATTGTGAGACAAAGACAACCGTTCCGTCGACCTGATGGTTCGTATATTCGTTTTGACGAAAATACAGCGGTTTTAATTGATGCTAAAAAAGAACCGCGAGCCACGCGAATTTTTGGTCCTATACCTCGAGAGTTAAAAGAAAAGGGTTTTGAGAAAATAATAACCATGGCAGAAGAAATAGTGTAAATCGCAGAACACGCGCGGATCTAAAACAAAATGTGGAGCACATGCAGATTTAAAAAAATAAAGCGCGGATCTCACGCGGATCTAAAATATGATGCGGAATACACGCGGATCTGATCAGCGAGTGATCCGCGAATTCTTCACAGATCAGCGTGAGATCAGCGTAATAATATGAAAATAAAAAAAGGTGACGCTGTTAAAATAATTACTGGTAAAGATAAAAGTAAAATTGGTAAAGTATTAAAAGTTCTTCCTAAGAAGAATAAGGTTTTAGTTGAAGGACTAAATCTTTATAAGAAGCATGTCAAACCAAAGCGAGAAGGAGAAAAAGGCGAGATAGTTTTAGTGCCACGACCCATCGATGCTTCAAATGTAATGCTTGTTTGCCCCTCTTGTAATCGGACAACAAGAGTTGGTTATCGGATTGAGGCTGAAAAAAAGATGAGGGTTTGTAAAAAATGTAAAGCTGTGATATAAAAGTGAGAATTCGTAGATAACAAGCAGATGGTCGCATAAATTTCAGCGTCAATTAGTTTGTTATCAGCGTTAATCAACGTGTCTAATAAGTTAAAAAGATTAAAATTAGAAAAAATTGTAGTGAATGTTGGGATTGGAAAATTAAGCCAGCAACCAAATTTTGAAGACAAAATTTTGCCAGAAGTAATAAAAGAACTATCGTTAATTACTGGCCAAAAGCCTTTTATTTGTAGGGCTAAAAAGTCAATTGCTGGTTTTAAGGTTCGCGCTGGTCAGATTGTGGGATTAAAAGTAACTCTTCGTCGTCATAGAATGGAAGATTTTTTAAGCAAGTTGATTAACATAGTACTTCCCCGAGTACGGGATTTTCGAGGAATTAATCTTAAAAGTATTGATAGTAAGGGAAATTTGACTATTGGCATAAAAGAACATACAGTTTTTCCCGAAATAAACCCCGAAACTTCTAAGGTTGATTTTGGATTAGAAATCAGTATTGTTAGTAATGCTAAAAATAGAGAAGAAGCAATAGAGCTTTTTAGGAGAATAGGAATACCATT
>Ga0272448_1001172_pt1 | contig 36626 bp, 32 predicted proteins | sample YNPCB0191_FD_202220 | JGI IMG/M metagenome (GOLD analysis project Ga0272448, IMG submission 202220) | Hot spring sediment microbial communities from Yellowstone National Park, WY, United States - YNP-CB-019-1 | ecosystem: Environmental > Aquatic > Thermal springs > Hot (42-90C) > Sediment...
GCCCTGGCGTTCAGGCGAAAAACGCACCCGCCAGATGCGACCGCCGTCCCAGAACGCCGGCACGCGTTCCAGCTCGCCTGCCGGACCCGAAAAGACCGCCAGGACTTCCTGAGCCAGGGGATCGGGATAGTCTCTCTGCGCAGTCAAGACCGCTTCGAAGACGCCGTAGCGGCGCACCTCGACGGCGCCCGAGGCCGCGGGCGCCGGAGAGGTCAAGACTAGCGCGACGGCCGCGGCCGCGGCGTGGCGTCGCCAGTGACCAGACCCATCAACCATTTCACGTGCTCCACTATCATCTTCTGGATGTCCGGACGGTCCCAAACCGCCTCTACGTGACCCAACCCGTTGTAAATCACCCGGCCCTTGCCATAGTTCCGGGCCCAGATCACGGCGAAGTCCTTATCTGTGCGGTGAATGTTCGGGCGGCTGTAATCCAGCTTGCTTTCATCCAACCGCAGCAACACGCGGACTTTCTCGCGCGAAAAGTCCTTGGTCTGATAAATCTCATCCTTGAGGCTGAAGCTGCGGGGCAGAAACTTCATGCCGGGGAAATCAGGATCCTCCACCAGCAATGGGGCCTCGAATACGTTCCAGGGATGATGGTCGAAGTATCCTCCGATCATCTCGCCGTAAGCCGGCCACTTATAAAAGGTGTCCGTGGCGGAGTGAATGCCCAGGAAGCCCTTGCCGTCGTCGCGGACGAACGACAGCAGGTCGGCCTTCTGCTGCTCGTCCATGTCCAGCTCGCCGGTTGTGTAGAATGCCACGGCATCAAAGAAGTTCAGGTTCTTGGCGTTGCCGGTGAGCTTCTGTTTGGTGACGAGCTGGCAATCGGTCTTGATATAGGTGTCCCAGATTCCAGTCTCGTTGCCGAGCTTCCATAGCGTTCCCGCGGCGTAGGAAACCGAGTCGTGCTGGAAGCCTTTGGTTTGGCCGATGAACAGGAGCTTCTTGCGCGCCTGCTGAGCCGATACAGACCCACACGACAGCAGGACCGTCACCATGGCCGCTACAGCGTATCGAGTTCTCATGACCACCTCCGAACAGGCATCTTCTCATTGAGCCCGGCTGCGGCGCAAGCACTGTAGGCAAATCGTCGCGGGCGCCGTCCGTCGGTTTGACAAACACGTTGACAGCCGTCGGCCTCCGGCACTACCATGAAGGCATCACTGAGAAAGGAGGTGGTCCAGGCAAATGTCAACAGGCAGTAGTAGCAAACCACGTGAGGTGGCCGACGGCTGAAGCGACCGCTCTCAAGTTCAGGCTCCGACAGTGACGGAGCCGGATCTACCGTAGACCGGCCGCCTCACGCGGATGCCATCGGCCTCAGGGTTTTCCTAAGGCTACCGGCCCCCGCGCCGCGCTCGCTCGCTGCGCGGGGGTTGCTGTCTTGCAGGTTCAAGGCGCAGGGCCGGCCGTTCCTGCTAAACTGGAACTTTGGCCTCCCAGTGGCCGGCTAGCGGACTGTTAAGGAAAGGATTCATCTGATGAAGGCCGGGATTCATCCCCCTTACAACGAAGTGAACGTCATTTGCGCCTGCGGCTACAGCTTTCGCACCCGCTCCACTCACAAGGGCGACATCCGGGTGGAAATCTGCTCCCACTGCCATCCGTTCTTCACCGGGCGTCAGAAGCTGGTGGACACCGAGGGCCGCATTGATCGCTTCCAGAGGAAATACCAGCGCGGTCGCGCGACGAATTCCGCCGACAGCCCCGCCCCCACGACTCGCTGAGTTCTCCAGGCCCGAAGACTACGGGGCTCGACCTTCCTTGTGAGCGCGCTTGCGGCGCTCCTCGCGTTCCTGGCGCATCTTATCGTATTCGGAACGCTGTTCCGCACTGAGCACCGCGCGAATGCGCATTGACTGTTCTTCCTGCATGACCTTCATCTGCGCCCGGTAGCGGTCGCGTGTCTCATCCAGGATGGCGTCAATTTGCTTGACCTGCTCCTCGCTGAGCTTCAGCCGCGCGCGCATGTCCTCCATGTACCGGCGCCGGAATTCCTCGGGACTGGGACGTGGGCGCGGCGCGACGTTTTCGCGCACGTACAGCCGGTGACCGAGTGCGCCCACCACCACGCCGCTGGCGAAGACCAGCAGCAGGTACAAGGCCACGGAGAGTTTCGAGCGCTTCATCGGAAATATTCCTGCTCAGCCGGCGTTATCGCGGGATCCGCTGGCGCCTCCTGGGCGTAGTTGGCTGCCAGGATCTCGACGTAAGTTCCCGTGTAAAACGACACGGTGGGTTCACGGCTGCTCAGGAAGACGCCCATCAACAGAGAGAGCGCAGCGGCAGCGGTCACCAGTACCTCAGTGAACCGCCGAAACTCCCGCGTCCAGGACTGCTGTCCTTCAATCCGCTCCCACAGCCTGGGCATGAAGCCGGCTCCCGGTTCGGGATCCGGGCACGCCTCCCTGTAAGCGGCGAACAAGCGGTCCAGTTCAGCTTCCATCGGATCTCTGGGCCGGCCTTTGCTAATGCTCTCCATGTGACCCCCCTAACCACCCCCGGCCTCAGCGGCCTTTGGCTGCGAAGCCGCGAAAGCCTTCAAAACTCGTTGCCGAGCGCGAAACAATCTCACCTTCAGAGCATTCTCGTTGACGCGGTAGATCTTTTCAAGCTCTTTCAGAGACAGGCCCTCTATCTCTTTCAAAACCAGAAGAATGCGGTCCTGTTCGGAAACGTTTGACAGCAGAGCCTGCACGGTTTCGCGCACCCTCCGCCGCCGCTGTTCCTCCTGCTCCACACGACTGCCGGCAGCGGCGTCCGCCATCATCACCTGCTGCTCAGAAAGGTCCGCCATCCGTGATTCTCCGCGCCGGCGCTGACGCCGCAAGTAATCATACGCCGCGTTGACAGTCAGCCGGTAGAGCCAGGGCTCGAAGACCTCCTCGGTACGAAGCTGGTCGAGCGAGAAGTGCAGTCGCAGGAAGACCTCCTGACCCACGTCCTCGACATCCTCGGGACGCCCGATGAGCCGCGCGATGGTCCCCAGGATCCGCTTGCGATAGGCTTGGACGAGCTGCGTGAAGGCGGCGTGATCGCCCTCCCGCGCGCGCTTGACCAGCTCGAAATCAACGAGCATGCCATGCCACGTTCCGGCATCGCCTGAAGGCCGCCGCCGGCCTCACCCTGAATGGCGCACCGGCAACCCGTTAGGTTACAAGGGATTGCAACCGGGACGCAAGCCTGCGCGCCCGGCCCGGCGAGCATCTCGCCTCTCCCTGCGCCTACAATAAGCAAGTAATGTTCGCCTTGGTGGCCGTCATGATGCTGTCCGCCCAAGCCGCCGCCGTCGTCCTCAAGCCGGTGGCTAACATGTACTCCCGCCCGGACGAGGAGGCCGACGTCGTCTCACAGGCCATTTACGGAACCACCGTAACGCTGCTGGAGGAGCGCGGCGACTGGGCCAGGATAAGCACACCCGATGCCTATACGGGTTGGACGCCCCTGAGCGCACTGCGCCGTCTGGCTTCCGGAGAGCCCCCGTACGCCTCACAGGGCCGGGTGGTCCGGGTTGAAAGCCTTTTCGCCCACGTTTACCGGGAGCCGGACGTGACCAGGCGCCAGCCATTGCTAACGCTGCCATTCGAAACACGGTTGGAGTCGGCGCAGGCACCCGATTCCAACGCCCGCTGGCTTTTAATCCGGCTGGCCGACGGCGCTCAAGCCTGGATCCAACGCGGGGACGTCCGTCCGGACCCGGCCCCTCTCTCACTGGACCAGGTTCTCGCCCTGGCGCGGCGCTTCCTTGGCCTGCCTTATCTGTGGGGCGGGACGTCAACTTTCGGCTATGATTGTTCTGGTTTCGTGCAGATGCTGTGCCGGCAACGAGGCGTGTTGATCCCGCGCGATGCAGCGCCGCAATGCCGCTGGGAGGGCATGCTGCCGGTCTCAAAGGACGCTATTCAGCCGGGCGACCTGCTGTACTTCGGCGCCTCGCTCGAAAAAATCACCCATACCGGTATGTACCTGGGCGATAGTGAATTCATCAACGCCACCACTTACCAGCAGCCGGTCGTCCGCATAGACCGGCTGGACGATCCGCACTGGCAGAAGCTTTTCGTGGCGGCGCGGAGGTTGAAATGAACCGCAGGGATTTGCTCAGGCTGGGCGGCGCTGCGGTGGTGGCCCCGGCACCAGCCAACCGGCTGGAAACCCGGATTGTACGCCTGGAGCTGCGCCAACGCTGGACGGTAGCCACCTCCAGCAGCGATTACCGCGATAACCTGGAGGTGCGGTTTGCGGCTCAAGGCGTAACGGGCGTCGGCGAAGGTGCGCCGCTGGCCCGTTACCAAGAGAACGCGCAGCAGGCGCGGCAGGCGCTGGAGGCGGTGCGCGAGCTCATCCAGAAAAGTGACCCCTGGCAGTTCGCCCGACTGATGGAAGAGGTCTTTCGCCGCGTGCCCGGCCAGTACGCCGCCAAGTGCGCTCTGGATGTCGCGCTGATGGATTGGGTAGGCAAGAGACTGGGCATCCCGCTTTATCGCTATTTCGGCCTGGACCCGCGGGAAGCGCCTATAACGACCTATTCCGTCGGCATCGACACGCCGGAAATCACGCGTCAGAAAGTCCGCGAGGCGCAAGATTTCCCCGTGCTCAAGATCAAGGTCGGACTGGACAGCGACGAAGCTACCGTCAACGCCGTGCGCAGCGTCACGAACAAGCCGCTGCGCGTGGACGCCAATGAGGGTTGGAAGACGAAAGAAGAGGCGGCGCGGAAGATCCAATGGTTGGAAAAGCAAGGTGTGGAGCTGGTCGAGCAACCCTTGCCGGCGCACATGATCGAGGAGACGCGCTGGTTGCGCTCGCGCGCACACATACCGATCATCGCGGACGAGGCTTGCCGACACCCGGCTGATATTCCAAAGCTGGTCGGCGCCTTCGACGGCGTCAACATCAAGCTCGCTAAGTGCGGGGGCATCCTGCCGGCTTTCCGCATGATCCAGATCGCGCGCTCGCTGGGCTTGAAGATCATGCTGGGATGCATGATAGAAAGTTCGGTTGCGGTCACCGCCGCCGCACACCTGTCGCCGCTGGCGGACTACGCCGACCTGGACGGAAACCTGCTGATCGCCAACGATCCCTGGCGGGGCGTGCGCATCGAGCGTGGCAAGCTCATCCTGCCGGATGGTCCGGGCCTGGGCCTCACGCCTGCTTAGGCGGGTCCGCGGTGGGCGTGCCGATGCGCCGCGTGGCGCGATCCACCGGCTCCAGGCTCCGCAGGGGCTCCGGCGCCGCAGCGCCCAAATCCTGAAAGCGCCGAGCGGCCACCAGCACGCGACTCTCCAGTGAGCCCGCCGCCCGGTTATAGGCCTCTACGGCCCGGTCCAGGTTGCGCCGCAAGTCTTCGAAATGGTCCGCCAGCGTGCCCAGCCGCTCGTATAACGTGCGCCCCAGTTCGCTGATTTGCCGGGCGTTCTCTGCCAGCCTTTCCTGCCTCCAGCCGTAGGCCACCGCCCGCAGTAGGGCGATCAAAGTGATCGGCGTAGCGATCAGCACGCGCCGTTCGACACCGAACTCGATTAGTTCCGGATCCTGCTCCAGAGCGGCGCTGAAGAACGCCTCGCCCGGCACGAACATAACGGCGAACTCGGGCGCCGGATCGAACTGCTCCCAGTAGCGGCGATCCGACAGCCGCACCACATGCTCCCGGAGCTGGCGAGCGTGCTCGCGAAGTCTTTCTTTCCGGCCGTCCTCATCGGGCGCCTCCAACGCCTCCAGGTAGGCCTTGAGCGACACCTTGGCGTCCACCACAACGTTCTTCCGGTTCGGCAGCTTCACGACCAGGTCCGGACGCAAGCGACCTTCCTCGGCGGTCCGGCTCTCCTGTTCCAGGAAGTCGCAGTACTCCAGCATTCCAGCCAGCTCTACGACACGGCGCAACTGGATCTCGCCCCAACGCCCGCGCACCTTGGGGCTGCGCAGCGCCTGCACCAGATTGGCGGTCTCCGCCTGAAGCCGCGTCTGGTCCTCGGAAAGACGCCGGAGTTGTTCGCCAAGCTGGCCGTACTGCTGCCGAAAGGCGCCCAGCGCCTGCCCCAAAGGCTCGACCAGCTTCTCGATCGCCGCCTGACGGCTCTCGAGGTCCTTCTCCGCGGCCGCCTGGTACTTGCCCAGGCTTTCCCGGGCCAGCTCCAGAAAGAGCTGATTGTTCTGGGCCAGAGCTTCCGCAGCCAACGCCTTGAACGTCGCCGAGAAACGCTGTTCAGCTTGCTCGGCGGCCAGCACCCTTTGCTTGAGCGATTCACGCTGGAGCCACAGGCCAACGGCGATTGCCCATCCGAGCACGGCCAACGAGGCCAGCAGGATTTCCATGGGATCCCCCTTTATCAGTTGTGGGCCAGCGCCGCCCGGACCACGATGCGCAGCTTTTCAGCCAGCGGCACTTCCACGCGCCGCTCGAGCGCGGCCGCCCCCGCCTGCTCGATATGATCCAGCAGCCGCGAGTAAATCTCGATCAGCGCCCACAGCGATGGCCGACTGGCAGGCTCAACCATGTTCAACAAGGGTCGTGACTCCTGGTAGTGTGCGCGGGCGCGGGCGGCCTCGAAGCGCAGCAGGTCCGTGAAGCCCTCCGGGGCAGGCCCTTGGGCGAGTTCCTCCGGGCGGACGCCGAAACGTTGCAGATCTTCTGCCGGCAGGTAAACGCGGCCGCGCGCCAGATCTTCGCGGATGTCCCGGAGGATGTTGGTTAACTGGAAGGCCACGCCGCACTTTTCCGCCAGCGGCAGGGCCTCCGGCGAGCGGAAGCCGAAAACATGGATGACGGTCAGGCCCACAACCGAAGCCACCTGGTAGCAGTAACGGTAAAGTTGCTGGAAAGTCTCAAAGCGCTGCGGCGCCAGATCCGAGCGGATGCCCTCGATCATCTGGAAGAAGTACTCCGTCGGTATGCGATAGCGCTTGACGGTGTCGTGAAAAGCGGGCCACAGCGGGCAGTCGCCGTAATCGCCCGCCAGCGCGGCCCGCAGATCCTCCTGCCAGCGCGCCACCGCCGCTTGTGCAACTTCGCGGCGCGCCGGCTCATCGCTGAGATCGTCGGAGTAACGCATGAAGGCGTAAATGGCGCAGATGGCCTCGCGCTGCGGACGCGGCAGCAGCAGGAACGAGTAATAGAAGTTACGAGCCCTTCGCCGGGCCACCCGGCGGCAATAACGGTAGGACTCCGACAAGGAAATCATGCTGCCCGTCGAAAAGCCTGGCGTATGAAGCTGCCCAGCAACAGGCGGACGCGATCCAGGCGGCCGATCACCGGCCGCCTGGTAAGCACGTCGTAGTCCTGATCCTCAATGCGTTCCAACACGCGCAAACCGCCCCGGCTGAACAACTCGATGTCCACCGCCAGCTTCCGGTCCACACGTTCGGCCAGCGGCAGACCCTCCAGGAACCATCGCCGCGCCAGCTCCACCGCTTCTCGCATCAGTCTGCGGAAGGCGGCGGTCACGCTGCGCGCTTGAAGTTCCTCCAGCGAATAACCGTGTCGTTCGATCGCCTCCAGGGGCAAGTATACCCGGTCTTTCTCCAGGTCTACCGCTACGTCCTGCCAGAAATTGGCCAACTGAAGCGCGGTGCAGGTGCGGTCGGAAAGGGCCTGCCGCTCGGGGTCCCGATATCCGCACAGGTGCAGCACCAATCGGCCCACGGGATTGGCGGAATAGCGGCAATAGGCCAGCAGTTCGTCGTAGCTCGGGTAGCGCCGGACGGTCTGATCCTGAACGAAGGCCTTCAGCAGATCGGCCAGCGGCTGCTGGGGCAGCTCGTGGCGCTCAACAGTGCGGCGCAAGGCGATGAAAACTGGATGCCGGGTGCGGCCCCGGTACATGGCCTCCAGCTCTTCGCCCCACCAGGCCAGCCATCGAAGGCTCTCGTCGGCGTCGCCCAGCTCATCGCCCAGATCATCGGCCCAGCGGCAGTAAGCGTACAGATTGTAAAAATCCTGGCGCAGGCGTCCCGGCAGCAAGAACGTGGCTACATGAAAGTTCTCGTAATGACGGGAGGCCAGCCAGCGCGTGTAGGCTTCCGCCTCCTCGAGCGTATAAGAGCGCTCAGCCGCCTCCGCGGATCTGACAAACTCTCGCGGCGGCAAAAACAGCGGCGGCACGGTCAGGGGATGATGGCCGTCTTCAAGTGGCCGTTGTGACTCATCAAGTGGCGCATCACCGCCAGCAGGTTGCCCAGCGATTCCTCGCGGTTTACGAAGTCGCGCGCGGTTATAACGCCCTGGCTGATCAAATCCAGCGCCTTGCGGACGTGAGCCGGCGTGTGGTGGAAACTCGCCTTGCAAGTAATCTCGGAGTAGTGTAGCAGCGAAGTGTCCAGCGAAATGCGGCTGCCGCTCGGACAACCGCCGAAGAAATTCACTGTTCCGCCGCGGCGGACCATCTGGACCACCAGCTCCCAGGTCTCCGGCTTCCCGACCGCTTCAATCGCCACGTCCGCGCCGCGCCCTGCGGTCAGCTCGCGCACCGCGCGGGCCGGATCGGCCACGCGCGGAGTGGAAATCAATTCGTCGGCGCCCATGGCCGCGGCACGCTCCAGTTGCGTCACCCGCCGCCCCAAAGCGATCACGCGCGCGCCCAGGTTCTTCGCCAGCCGCACGAACATCAACCCGATGGGTCCCAGCCCGACCACCGCCACCTGATCGCCCGGCCGCATGCCGGTCTCCTCGACCCCGCGCAACACGCAGGCCAGCGGCTCAACCAGCGCAGCGTCATGATAGCCGATGTGCGGCGGAATCTCGTACGTGTTCAGCTCCACGATGCGGGCGGGAATCCGGATGTACTCGGCGTAAGCCCCGTTGTTGAACAACAGGTCCTCACAGAGGTTTTCGACCCCGTGGCGGCAATAGTAGCACCGGCGGCAGGGTGCCGAATTGGCCGCCACCACACGCTGACCCGGATGAAAACGCGTCACCCCTTCGCCCACCGCCACTACGTCGCCCGCCAGTTCGTGACCGAAGACCGCCGGCGGAATGATCATGCGTGCATGGTAGCCGCGCCGGAACACTTTTACGTCCGTGCCGCAGGTCAGCGCGACGCGCACCCGCACCAGCAGGTCTCCCTCTGCCAGGGCAGGAACAGCTACCGGTTCAACCCGCAACTGTTCCTTGCCGTAAAGCACGGCGGCGAGCATTTCATTCTTCACGTCAAGCACCTTTCCCCGGCGTAGACCCGCCGGGCAGTCGGCGATTGCCTCTGACAAGCTCTGCGCCTCTCACGACAGATCTCGTTGTTGGGGCCGAACGACTATTTTTAATGATTTTTCGTCCGGATGCAACGCCAGACCGATGCCTTCCTGTATGCGCTCCAGAGGCAACTGGTGCGACACCAGGCCGTCCAGCGGCAGTTCTCCGCCAAAGACCAGGCGCGCGGACTCCTGTTGCAGTTCAATCGAAGCGCTGTAGCAACCAAACAGCGTCCGCTCGGCGACGCAAATCTCGGCGCCTGCCAGCTCTATCCGCTCCTCGCGCGAGGTCTGTGAAAACAGCAGAATCCGGCTTCCGGCGCGTGATGCGGTCACGGCCTGCTCCACGATGCCCGGGGCCGAGACCGCTACCACGACCGCATCGGCGCCCCGGCCTTCGCTCAAGTCCCGCACCGCCTGCGCCAGATCCGTTTGTCGCGGGTCCCAACAGTAGGCGGCCCCGGCTGCCAAGGAAGACTCCCGCCGCGCAGCCATCATTTCGCTGGCCACCACGCGCGCGCCGCGCCGCCGGAGGAGCATGGTGAACATCAACCCGATCGGTCCCTGGCCCAGCACCAGAACCAAGTCGCCGGGCTGCGGGTCCAGTTGTTCGACCGCCTTGTGGCATGTGTGCACCGGCTCAAGCAACGCCGCACGCGCCCAAGGCACGCCTGCCGGGATCCTCTCCACACCGCTTTCGACAATCCAGTCCATCACACGCACATATTCGGCGAAGCCCCCGCCGGAGGGCTCGAAGCCCGCCGTCACGCCCACCTTCTTGTAGGTCGGGCATTGAGCGTAAAGTCGGCGACGGCAGTAAAAGCAGGTGCGGCACGGTACGTGATGAAAGACAACCACCCGGTCACCGGGGCGGTAGTTGCCGGCGCCCGCGCCCGCCGCCGCCACCACTCCGGCGGTCTCGTGGCCGAAGATGCGGGGCGGCTCAAGCAATCCGTACTTGATCTTCTTCAGGTCCGTGTGGCAGATCCCGCAAGCTTCCACTCTGACCAGAAGTTCGCCCGGCCCGATTTCCGGCACCGGAACTTGCTGCACTTCCACCCGCCCGGGCCCAACATATACTGCCGCCCGCATCATTCTGGGGAGCGCGAATTCAGAAGCGACAGGCGGCAAGGAAGTCTCCCAAGCGCGCTGCGGCGACGCCCAGCTTGCGACGCAGGCGGAGCAGTTCCGTCCCGATCGCCAGAGGGTGCCTCAAAGCCGCACGCATCAAAATCCCACCGCTGAAGCGACCGTCGGGCCCGCGCATCGCATTGAAATCAATGTCGAAACTCTCCTGTGCGGTGTCCAGCACCACACGGATCGCGGCGACCGGCAGACCGCAGCGGGAGGCCGCCTCAGCCACCGCAGCAGCTTCCATATCCACCGCCTCCGCGCCCTGACGATGCAGCTCGGCCTTCTCCTCCGATTTCAGTATCACCCGGTCCACCGACAGTAACACGCCGCGGCGGCAAACCTCCGGCGCCGACAGCGGACACGTCTCAAACGTCCGCCCGGCGACTGCCGAGCGAATCTGGCCGGCTACGAAGATGTCGCCGAACGCCAGTTCCGGAGCCAACCCCCCGCAAGTTCCGGCGCTGATAACGATTCGCAGCGGTTCTCGCTCCAGCAGCGCCTTCAAGGCGCGCCCTGCCAGTTCCGGCCCGGGGCCGTTGGCCGCCAGCAGCAGCCGCCGCCCGTTCAACTCCGCCTGGGCGGCGAAATCCAACCCCCACCGCAAGCGCCTTACGCGAGGGCAGCGTGCCAGCAGGCCCTCCAGCTCCCGCCGGTCGGCAGCCAAAATCAGAACCGCACCGTCCTCAGCAGTAGCCATTCGCCCGGAACCAGTCTGCGGCGCGGCGCAGGGCCTCATCCACGGGCCGCGGGGCGTAGCCCAGCTCGCGCATCGCCTTGACGCTCGAAACGAACATCTTCTTGCGCGCCATGCGCACTGCATCCAAAGGAGCCCGCGGGGGGCGGCCGGAGAGTCCGGCCCAGCCCGTAGACAGTACGCCCGCCAGCCAAGCCACCGCGTAGGGAATCCTGCGGCGCGGCGCCGGGCGCCCGCTCACAACCGCCAAGCGCTCCAGAAACTGCCTCAGTGTCAGGTTTTCCGAACCCAAGATATAACGCTCGCCCGTACGCCCGTGCTCGCATGCCTGTAAATGGCCCTCGGCCACGTTCTCCACGTCAACGAAATTCAGACCCGTATCAATGTAGGCCGGCATGGCGCCGCGCAGAAAGTCCAGAATGATGCGCCCGGTGGGCGTGGGCTTGAAGTCGTGATCCCCGATGGGCGCAGTAGGGTTCACAATCACCACCGGCAGCCCCTCGCGCGCCGCCTTCAGAGCCGCTTGTTCGGCCAGGAACTTGGAGCGCTTATAAGGACCCCTCATGTCGGCTAATGAGACCGGCGTCTGCTCATCACCCACGCCCTCAGCCGGTATGCCGATGGCGCCCACCGTAGAGGTGTAGACCACCCGCTCGACGCCTGCGCGGCGCGCCGCCTCCAGCAAATTCCGAGTCCCCCCAACGTTAGAGGCGTACATCTCGGCGGGATCCCGCACCCACAAGCGATAATCCGCGGCCACGTGAAAGATCAGGCTGCAACCGGCCGCCGCCCGCTCCAGGGAAGCCGGATCACGCAGATCACCGGCGACGGGCTCGGCTTCCAGTTCGCGCAAGCGCGAGCCGGGCCGCACCAGGGCCCGCACCCGGTATCCCTTCTCCGTCAGACGGCGGGCCACATGCCATCCCACGAAACCCGTGGCTCCCGTTACAAGCGTCGGCTTCACGGTTCACCTGAAAGACCAGCGCAGCATCTTGATCACATCGCCGGGTCTGAAGTTAATCCCTAACGCAGCAGAGGGCTCAAAACCGCAGTGCACCATGCAATGCTCGCAACGCGGATCCCGGCCATGCCCGTAGCGTTCCCACGGGGTTTGGGTCATCAGTTGCTCGAAGGTAGGATAATGAGCGTCGGTAATCATGTAACAGGGGGCCTTCCAACCTTTCACGTTGTAAGTCGGATTACCCCAGGCGGTGCAAGGCAACTGGCGTGCGCCCTTCAGAAACTCCAGGTATACCGGCGTGGCGTTCAAGCGGAAGCGGCTCGCCAGCCGGTCCACGTCCCGGAATTTCTCCCGGATGTCTTCACGCGTCAGGAAGATTTCCCGTTCGTTTACCGACGCGTAACCGTATGCGGGCGACAGCATGTGGCCGTCCAGCCGGAAAGGCTGCAAAAAACCAAAGAGCCGTTCGATCTCGCCCATGTCTGTGTCTTTGTACACAGTAGTGTTGGTCGAGACTTTGAAGCCGGCGGCCTTCGCCGCCCGGATGGCCTCGACGGCTTCACGGAACACGCCCTGCCGCTCGACGGCGCGGTCGTGGAATTCCTCCAGCCCGTCCAGATGGATGTTGAAGAATAACCGCGGGTGGGGCCTAAACTCGTCCAGCCGCTTGCGCACCAGCAAGCCGTTAGTGCAGAGATATATGTGTCGCCCGCGCGCAAGAAGGCCCTCCACCAGGGCAGTGATCTCGGGATAAAGCAACGGCTCGCCCCCGGCGATGGAAACCACCGGCGCCCCGCATTCTTCCGCCGCCCGGAAGCATTGTTCGAGCGTCAACCGCTGTGCGATCGTATCCCGGTATTCACGAATGCGTCCGCAGCCTGTGCACGCAAGGTTACAAGCGTGCAGCGGCTCCAACATCAACACCAACGGAAAACGCTTGTGCAGCAGCGGGTGTGCGCCGTTTGCCTTGCCGCGCGCCTCCTCCTGAGGGCCCGCCGTATTCCGGTCCTCAGCGCGCGCGTCGCGCTGCCAGTGCGCCGGCGGCCGTATCCGGTTGCGGATGATGTAGCCCGCCAGCTCCGCCGTCATGGAAAGCGGGAACCGCATCAGGCCCCCCCTCTGACGGCCTTGAGGAACTCGCTCAACGCCAGCAGAGGGAACGACTGGCGGTACAGATGATACGTCAAGTAGAAAACCTTGGGAAACCCCGTACCCGTAGCCAGCTCTTCGTGCCAGCTTCCATCCTCGCGCTGCGTCTCGATCAGATACTGAACTGCCTTGCGCACGCTCTCGGAAGCAGCGTCACCGGCGGCCAGCAGGCCCAGCAGAGCCCAGGCGGTTTGCGAAGCGGTGCTGGGGGCCGGCACGAAGCGAGCCTCGTCGTAGCCGGCGCAACTTTCGCCCCATCCGCCGTCCGGGTTCTGGATCGCACGCAGCCATTCGCCGGCGCGCAGGATGTGGGCTTCGCGTTCGCCTTCTCCGGCCGCGCGCAGGCCGCGCAGAGCCAAAAAGGTTCCGTAAATGTAGTTCACGCCCCAGCGCCCATACCAGCATCCCTCGGGCTGCTGCGTGCGACGTAGATAGGCAACCGCCCGGCGCACGGCCGGATGATCCTGCGGCAGGCCGCGCCGGGAGATCGCTTCCAGCACGCGTCCGGTGATATCCGGGCAGGTGGGGTCCAGCATTGCGTTATGGTCCGCAAAAGGCATGTAGCTCAGCGGCGTCCAATTGTTGTCAACGTCGAAAGCCGCCCAGCCCCCGTCGGAGGATTGCATGGCTAGCAGCCAGTTTAGCCCTCGGCGCTCGGCAGCCTGCTGGCGCGCCGCATCGGAAGCAGCCGCGCGGCTCAGGGCGAGCAACACCATGGCCGTGTCGTCAATATCGGGATAGAACTCGTTTGCCCACTCGAAGTACCAGCCGGCCGGCTCAACCTTGGGCCGCTTGACGGCCCAGTCGCCTTTGTGGCGCACTTCCTTAGTGAGCAACCAATCCGCCGCACGCCGCAGGGCCTCGGAGAACTCACGGCCTGCGCCGCCCAGCGCGAAGGCGGCTATGGCCGTGTCCCAGACCGGCGAGAAGCAAGGTTGGAAGAAGAAACGCCGGCCGTCGTCGGTCATCAACCGGTTGAATTGTCGCTCGGCCTCGGCGCGATCCGGATGGTCAGGCTTGTAACCTAGCACGTCCAGCGCCATTATCACGTACATCATCGGCGGGTAAATGGCGCCCAGCCCGTCGGAATAGCGCGTGCGCTCCAGCATCCAGCGCTCGGCCTTGCGGACGGCCAGCGAGCGCAGGCTGCGCGAGCCATGCTCCTCGCAGAACTTCAAGAAACGGTCGGCGGCCAGGAAGAAATTCCGCCAACTGAGAAGCCGCCGATCGCGCGGCCAACCCATACCGCGATCCGGTCTGAACAGCTCCTGAAGCGTGAAGCCCGCCGGTACGGGCCGCCGCGGGTTGGCGGCATGCACTATGGAGAGCGGCACCACTATGGCCCGCGTCCAGGAGGACATTTGGTAGATGAAGTTGCCCAACAGGATCATTTCCGGCGGAATGCTGGGGCAATAGCGGCGAGGGTACAGATCAAAAAGGCTGAGGTTGATCTTGACGTAGCTATTGGCGGCCTGAATGCCGCCCAACGACAGGATGCGCTCGCGGGCCCGCACCAGGCGCGGATCGTCGGCAGCCAGGCCGGACACTTTCAAGGCGAAATAAGCCTTCACTGTGGCGCTGACGTCCGCCGGACCTTGCGGATAAATGTTGAAACCCCCGTCCGGCAACTGGCGCGCCAGAATCGAGGCCACGGCCTTCTCGATCAAGGGCCGGGTTGGCGGATCCCAGCGCCCTGCAACCGGCGGGTGCAGCCACAACTGAAGCAGGACGTAGTCGGACTCCAGCGTGGTGTCGGCAGTCAGTTCGCCGTGCCACCAACCCTGCGGGTGTTGAAGCGCCAGCAGATGCTGGGCGGCGGCAGTCACGGCCTGGGCGGCTTCACCGGCAAGGGAATCCACAATTGAGAGTTTCGTTCTCATGGTCTCAGGCTCTTAAGACGCGCTGCGTCCCCGGCCAGTTGCGGAGGCAGCGTAAACCGCACATCTTCTTCTTTAAGCGCAATTTCCTCCAGCTCGCTGAACCCGCGAGCTCTGAGCGAGCCCACCAATTCCTGCACCAAGTGCTCCGGCGCGGAAGCGCCCGCGGTTACGGCCACCGTGTCGACGCCGTCAAGCCACTGCTCGGCCACCTCGCGGGCGTCATCCACCAGATACGCCTTCACGCCTGCGCTGCGGGCCACCTCAACCAGCCGTTGGGAATTCGAGCTGTTCTTAGAACCAACCACCAGCAGGAGCTGGCACAGCGGCGCCGCGGCCTTGACCGCCAACTGCCGGTTCTCTGTAGCGTAACAGATGTCCTGCGCGGCGGGCCCTTGGATATCGGGGAACCGCGCGCGCAGCCGGTCCACGATGTGCCGCGTGTCGTCCAGGCTCAGCGTGGTCTGGGTGATGTAGCAGACACGCTCCGGATCCGGCGGCGCAAGCTGATCCGCCTCCTGTACCGAGGAGACTACCACCGTGCGCCCCGGGGCCTCACCCAGGGTGCCGATGACCTCATCGTGATGGCGGTGACCGATGAGCACGATGGTGAAATCCTGGCGGGCGAAGCGCAGGGCTTCCAAGTGCACTTTGGTCACCAGCGGGCAAGTAGCGTCTATAACCTTCAGGCGGCGCGCCTGCGCCCGGCGCCGCACTTCCGGCGATACACCGTGAGCGCTGAAGATTACGCGAGCGCCTTCCGGCACCTCCTCCGGCTCTTCGACGAAGACGGCGCCCGCTTGCCGCAGCTCCTCCACCACGTGGCGATTGTGGACAATCTCCTTGCGCACGTAGACCGGCGCGCCGTACAGCTCCAGCGCCAGCTTTACAACATCAATGGCGCGAACCACACCGGCGCAAAAACCCCGCGGGCGCAGCAAAATCACCTTTTTCATGCACGCCTTCCCCAGATAGCCGCTCCCTGAGTCTTCCAACCCAGTGCAAAGAAGACATAATTATAGCAGGCAAGGCCGGAAGCAGCCGCGGTGTAACCCCGCGCTGGGCCGGCGCGCCTTCATTCGGAAGCATGACTCGACATACGATCAGGGTCCTTACCGTACTGCTAAGCTCCGTGCTGGCAGCCGCCGCAACCCAGAAGGCGCCCAGACGCGCCCCCGACGTGCGTTACGAGCCTTCGCCGCCGGAAGTGGTGCGCGCGATGCTGCGCCTGGCCGAGGTCACTCGCAACGACGTGGTCTACGATCTTGGCTGCGGCGACGGGCGCATAGTGATAACGGCGGCCAAGGAGTTCGGAGCGCGCGGCGTCGGCATTGACATAGACCCGCAGCGCATCGCCGAATCGCTGGCCAACGCCCGCAAAGCCGGCGTTGCCCGCCGGGTCAAGTTCCGGAATGAGGATCTTTTTGACGCCGACATCCGCCAGGCCACGGTTGTTACGCTCTACTTGTGGCCATGGGTAAACCTGAAACTGCGTCCCAAGTTGCTGAAGGAACTGAAGCCCGGTACGCGCGTGGTCTCACATAGTCACGACATGGGCGACTGGGAGCCGGAGCGCCAGATCGAAGTCAACGGCCACAGAATCTATCTCTGGCGCATTCCGGCCCGGGCGACTTCGCCCGCCGCCAGGTAAATTCAAAGCCCGGCTGAGCTTCAGGGCTTGGCGGCGCCCGAAACCGCGGCCGCCGGGGCAGCCGGAGCGGACTCAACCCGCCTGTTCACCCACTCCCTGATCCACTCCAAGAACGTGCGATACCAGAGCACCGTATTCTGCGGCTTGCCGATCCAGTGGCCTTCATCGGGGAACAGCAGCAGCTTTGAAGGCACTTTCTGGAGCTGAAGCGCGGTGAACAACTGCAACCCCTGACCATACGGTACGCGATAGTCCAGCTCGCCGTGAAGCACCAGCGTCGGAGTGCGGAATTCCTTGGCGTAGAAGCTCGGAGACAGCCGCGCATAGAGATCCGGATTCTCCCAGGGAGCGCCCAGGAACTCCCAGATAGGAAACCACAGCTCCTCGGTCTCGCCGAACATGCTGCGCAGATCGAACACTCCGGCGTGGGAGACCAAGGCGCGGAAACGACGGCTGTGACCAAGGATCCAGTTGACCATGTAGCCCCCGTAGGAGCCGCCCGCCGCGGCCATGCGCTCCGGATCCGCGTACGGCAGGGCGGTGACGTAGTCTACAACCGCCATTATGTCGTCGTAAACCTTCCCTCCCCAATCGGCGTTGATCTCGTCAATGAACTTCTGGCCGAATCCCGTCGAACCCCGCGGGTTGGGCATCACCACCAAGTAGCCGGCACCCGCGAACACCTGTGGGTTCCAGCGATAACCCCAGCTATCTTCCCAGGCGCCCTGGGGCCCGCCGTGAATCAAGAACAGCACCGGATAGCGACGGCCTTCGCGAAAGCCGGCGGGCTTGACCATGAAGCTGTGCACCCGCACACGATCCGGCGCCTCCACCCAGAATTCTTCCAACGGTGAAAGCTGGTAGTTGCTCAGGAAGACATCGTTGATCCGCGTCAGCGGCTCCGGGGAACCGCCGGCGGAGGAAATGCGCAGCAGCCGCGCCGGCTGCGTCCCGCTTTGTCCGACGTAGACCATGGTCTTGCCGTCGGGCGTGAAGCGGACATCACCGGCGGATCCCGGCCCGCTTATGATGGTCCGGGCCCCTCCGCCCGTGGCGGGCATCATTTGCACCAGCTCGCGTCCCCGGTCCTCCACCGTATAAAACAGTCGCGTCGAATCAGGCGTCCAGGTAACACTCGTGACCCAGCGGTCCAGACCCTCTGTGAGAATGTTGAGCTTACCGCTGGCGCGTTCCAGCACCGCCAGCCGCCAGCGGTCGCTCTCATAACCGGGGCGAAGCTGCGTGCGGAAAGCCAGGTACTTGCCGTCAGGCGAGTAAGCCGGTGAGTTGTCGGCTCCGGGGTTACTGGTGATCTTGAGGGGTTCGCCTCCTTGAATCGGGACCACATAGAGGTCCGAGTTGGTGCTGACAGCCGGCTCAGGATCAGAAATCATCGCGAAGCAGACCTCGGCGCCGTCGGGCGAGACGGCGTAGTCGTCCGGACCGCCCAGCGAGAACGGGGGCACGTCGCGACCGCCCGGCGTCAGGTCAACGGCCTTGCCGCCGGTCACGGAGACGGCGAATAGGTGGCTGCGGCGTGCGCTCTGCCAGCGGTCCCAGTGCCGGTAAAGCAGCGAGGTGTAAAGGCGCGCCTTGACCTTGGAAGCTTTCTCCTCATCCAGCTTTTTCTGATTGCAGGCTTCGTCGGCGCCGCACTCCGGGTAAACCTCAGATGTGAAAACCAAATGCTTGCCGTCCGGGGAAAACAGCACGCCGCCGGCTTCCGTAGGGAAGCGCGTCACCTGCCGGGGCTGGCTGCCGTCGGCGTTCATCAACCAGAGTTGGGCCGAGCCGCTGCGGTCCGATACGAAAGCGATGCTTTTCGAGTCGGGCGACCAGCGCGGGCGCTGGTTGAGATTGCCCTCGCGGGTGAGCTGCACGGGCGAGCCCCCGCCGGTCGGCACGACGTATATGTGCTGGGGCTTGCGGTTGTTCTCCAAATCCACAGATTGGACAGTGAACGCCACCAGCCGTCCGTCAGGTGAAACCTGCGGGTCCGAGATGCGCTCAAGCTTCAGTAACGCGTGAACATCGAAGGGCTGCTGGGACCAGGCCGCGGCCGCCAGCGCCGCCAACCAGAGCAGACGCAACATACCCTGGATTGTAGCGAACCGGTCCGCCGCGCGCCGCAATGAGAAGCTGCGCGGCCGAAGTCATTCCACGAGCTCCACATAAATGATCTCAGCGCACACCGGCTCGGGGAATTCCACCCGGATGCCCTCCTTCATCAGCTCGTCACCGCGGGCCAGGTATTGCTCAGCGCTTTCTTGATACCGAACGCGGTATTGCGCCTGGGGAAGCAGCCCCCGGGGACGCACGCGCTCGCGCACCGGCCCCGCCTGTTGGTGGTAGACGAAGATCACCGACCGTTCCCCGGACGGTGAACAAGACTGAATGGCGTCGTTGAAGGCGCCGTCAGGCGGCGGCGTCAGGTGATAGACCTTACCGTCACGGATCATCAGCCGCAGGGATTTGTACAGCTCCACTTCCCGCTTGACGAACTCCATCATCGGCTCCGACCATTCGGTAATGCGGTCCATCAGGATGAGAGGCCCGCCGAACATGTGGCTGCGGGTGTAGTAGGTGTTGTGCGGGCGCTCCTGCATGTAACGGTCTGTGTAGCGCGGCGGGAAAGGGAATGTGGCTCCCCAAACGCCGCGGCGCGTGGCCAGCACTTCCTGGTTGTCGTTGACTATCGAGGTGACGTACTGCTGGACCATCTGGAAGGTCTGCATATTGCCGCCGTTCTCGCAGTTCTCCCAGACCACGCCGGGCGTGGCGGCCTGCACCGCCTCCAGGATCTCGCGCCAGGCCTGGGCGTTGGAGTAATTGCTGTCGCCCGGGGCGTGCGTGTGGCGATCCGATTCGCAGGATTTGACCATGTTGTCGCCGTCCTGCAAGACCCAATCCACGCCATAGTCGCGGATCACGCGGATGGTCTCCTGAATGATCCAGCGCTTGGCCGGCTCGTGACTCGCACACAGCGGCTTGGCGCCAAAATACGATCTCTGGCGCCGGGGATTCAGGGCTTCCCAGTCCGGGTGAGCGCGGAAGACCTCGGAGTCCGCGTCAACCTCCAGCGGCGCAAGGTGCAGCCCGAACTTCATCCCCAAAGAATGCACGTAATCGGCTATTGGCTTGAGGCCGTTGGGGAATCTCTCCGGGTTAGGGCGCCAGTCCCCAATTCGCTCCGACCAGCCCAGATCGATCGTGAACACCTCCGCACCCACTGCCGCGGCGCGTTCCGCCGCCCGGCGCATCAGGTCTTCATTGATGAAGACGTCATAGCCCCAACTGTCGAAGATCACGTAGGGAAAACGTTCGGGTTCGGGCATTGGCGCGGCCAGGGCGGCCTCGACGAAGCGCTGCGTCCGAAAGCCCGCTTCGTCCCAGTCCCCCGAGTAGGCCCCCAAGAAGGCGCCGGGAACCGCAAACTCCCCGCCCGGCTCCACGGGGTGGTTCAGGTGCATGACAGCAGCCGAAAACCGCACTACGCCCGCGGCGCGGTCGTGTTCGGCGCTGGCGCGGGCCCGGCCGTCAAACTCCCAGCCGGTGACCAAGCCGTCGCCGCGATCATCAAGCAAGGCACCCCAAGCGCAGTGATCGGCATAGGCTCCCGTGAAGGTTTCGACCGGGCTGTCCAACTCGGAAAGCTCCACTTCGTGGGGTTCAAAGTTGCCGCGCGTACCTGCCCAGTTCCATTGGCCCACAAACATTCCGCGGAAGCTCTGCGAGCCTGCGGCAAACTTCCAAGCCAGCATGTCGGCCTGCGTCACCCAAACGGTGACGGTTGAGTCATTGCGGTAATAGCTCCTATAACGCAGAAAGGGTTGCCCGGGATATACCTCGGCCTCGAATCGAACTTCACCGGACAGTCCCCGATGGGCCAGCCGTACGGTGAGCCGCAGCCCGCCCCGGCCCACGGGCGCGGAATTGTAATCCAATAGCTCGTACCGCGTATCGCCGTTCAGTTGCACGTCGTTGACGGTCAGGGCCACAGGCGAGCTGGTTTTCCTCTTCAGGGGCTTCCCAGATGCGTCCCGCATTCTTGCAGACGAATCGCCGGAATCGAAATAGCCCCTCCGCCGAGTGATCGAACACCACCTCAATCTGCTCGTTGCCGAGCACCCAACTCCGGGTTGACGAACCAAAGATTACGATTACATAGGGCTGATCAGGATCGGTGGCCGGTGACGCGACCACCCACCACGCCGCCGCGCAGGCTGCTACAAGGCCGGCAAGCTGGTAGCGCAATGAGCATAGCCACGGCGAAAGCGGCATCGGGCAGGCTCCCTCAAAGGATGCGCACTTCGTCTCCCGGGCGATGAGCGGCAATGCGATAAGCTTCGCGGCCGGCGGCCTGTTGCAGACGCTGGATCGGCTCCATAATCGGTTCGCGGCTCAGGATGAAAGTTTGGTGGTGGACAGGCAAAAGGCGCTCCGCACCGGCTTCGTTGCCCATTCTCCAGGCTTCCTCCGGCGTGCAATGCCGCCGGCGCCAGGGGTTGTAGGCTCCGATCGGCATGATGGCCAATTGAAAGGGTCGCGGCCCACGCAGGCGGCGGAACTCCGGCGTATCCCCGGTATCGCCGCCGAACAAGACCCGCCAGCGGCCGACCTCCAAGACATAACCGTTGTAGCCGCGGTGCTGGTCGCTGCGAAGCCGGGCGCCCCAGTGGTTCACTGTGAAAGCTCGGATCATGGCAGGTCCGACGCGCACCCGCTCCCCCCAGCCCAGCTCGTGCACCTCGCGAAAACGTTGGGGTCGGATCAAGTCGCTGTTATGGCGGGCTAGCACGACCGCAGTGGCCCGGTTCTCAAGCTTGCGCAGCGACGGCACGTCCATGTGGTCCATGTGGGCGTGCGAGAGCAGCAGCAGATCGAGCTTGGGCAGTTCAGAGATCGGCAGAGCCGGAGCCACCAGCCGCTTCACCCCGAGCGTAGCTATGCCCAGGTCAATGCCGGCCCGCTCGCTGAAAATCGGATCCGTGAGGACCCAAAAGCCGTCAATCTTCAGCAGAACCGTGGTGTGTCCCAACCAAGCCGCATGCAACCCCCTGTCGGGCCAATCTGCCGGTTGCGGGGTGCGCGGTGCGGCGGCTATCGGACGGCGCATTTCGGCGAAGAGCTGCCGCCAGAAACCCGGAGCCACCCGGTAAAGGTGCGCGCCCACGCCCGCCAGGCCTAAGCCCGCGGCGCCCCCTGCAATCCAAGCCCGCCGTGAAGAACTGCCGGCGTTTGTCGCCGAATCACTGGTCCGGCTCACCATCTTGCATCCCGCTCCTTAGCCCGGTGCCCGCTGAGAGAAACCAACGCGCCCGCCTACTGTTTTGATGGTACTACAGCCCATGGTCTGACTCGAAAAGAGGGGAAAGTGTCTGAGCGGCGTGCAAACTGTGTTCCGCTGCTAGCCGGTGTGCTGGCTGCAATCGCTTTGACGGCGGCTCCGCTGGAAGCGGACGATAACGGCGGGCGCGCCCAATACGTCGGAGGTACCTTAGCCGCCTTGAATGGCAAGACCGAAGGTCTCATCATAACCACCGACGAGCGGCTGTTTCTGTTCCGTAGCAAGAACGGAACCGTCCAAGTGCCCTACGACCGAATTAACCTGCTGGAGTACGGCCAGCGGGTCAGCCGGCGCTACGCCCTGGGCGTGGTGGTCTCTCCCCTGCTGCTGCTGAGCAAGAAGCGCAAGCATTTTTTGACCGTGGGCTTCCGGGATGAAGCCGACCGCCAGCAAGCCATGGTTTTTCAGGTGGATAAAGACGACGTTCGGGCCGTACTGGCGGCTCTGGAGGCCCGCACCGGTCGCCGCGTAGAGTATCAGGACGAGGAAGCGCGAAAGGCGGGGCGCGGATGAGCAAACACTGGCCGCCATTGCTGGGGATCGCTGGCATTCTGCTATCTGGCGCCGCGCAGGGCCAGGCGCCGGAAGGCCTGGAACGGGAACATCTGCTGCAATTGCTGAGCGTGAAGCGCGTCTTCGTTGACCGCTTTGCAGGAGGCGAAACCGCCGCCCACATTCGGGAGATGGTTCTCAGTAGCCTGCACTCGGCAAAGCTGTTCGTGGTCACGGAAAACCCCGAGCGGGCTGACGCCTTCCTTCGGGGGTCGGCCGAAGACTTGGTTTTCACTGAGAGCTTTGCCTCCAGCGAGGGGTTGGACGCCAGGGGGAGCTTCGGAACCGGCTCGACGCGCACCAGCGACACCCAAGGACGCCGCACTTACGCCAGCGTAGGCGTGGGCGAGCACGAGTCCACGCGCATGGCAGAGCGCCGGCACGAGGCCTCAGCGGCCGTGCGGTTGGTCAACAAGGATGGGGATGTGATCTGGGCTACCACCCAAGAGAGCCTGGGGGGTAAGTTTCGGGGCGCCAGTGCGGACGTCGCCGACAAGATCACCCGCCAGCTTCTGGCCGACTACCAGCGGGCCAGGCGGATGCGTGAGGGGACGGCGGGCGCCGACGGTCCAACCCAGGCGGCAGGCCGGGAGCCGCCCCCGGGCCGGGGTCAGCGGCCAGGACCCGGGAATTAAATTTTCGTAAGAAACAAGACAAACGGGGCCGTTTTGTCTTATACTTTTTCTAGTCGCTATTACGTAGCATCCCCGGCGACGGAGCCCAGTCCGTCGCTAGCCCCTCTGAGTGAAGCCCCGGGACCCCAGCCCGGGGCTTTTCTCGTATATAGTCAGCGCGGTAGCGCCCGGATCTCGCCGCTTGGAATCTCGATTGGAAGCACACCGGCAGGCGCCGCCCACAAGTCAGCTCCCGAACGGTACTCGCCGTCCAAGAGGAAAACTCTACGCAGGGCCTCCAGCCGGCAGCTTCCCGCCTCGGGCCAAAGGTCTTTGCCATTAATCCTGGTTGGGATCACCAAGCACTGAAAGCCGAGTTCCGCAATGCCGGCGCCCGTGGTCCCCGGAGGCAGCTCAACGGTGGTCCGCACCCAGCCATCGCGCGAAATGGCGTAGTCCCAGCGCCCTAAGTTGGAGCTACGCCAGCGGTGCTCGCCCTGCAAGCGAACCAGGACGGCCAGAGCCGAATTGCGGTTGGCGAGCTTCATTTCGACATAAAGGTAGTTGCGCGGGTCACTGATCTTCTCTGCCTCCACGCTCCCGAAAGGCCGCAGCTTGCCTTCACGATGCAGTTCCTGCGCCATAACGCGGTTTAGCAGCGGATCCTCGTCCATCACCCGCTCGCGAGAGGCGGCGGTCAGGTCTATCAGCCGGGGCGCAAGCTGGTAGCGCAGAGTCTGAGGACCTTCGGCGGCAACCATGTTGTTGCGGGTGACCACGTACAGCACGGGGTGCGTCCCCTCACGCGCGCCCTCGAAATCCACCTCCTTATGATCCCGGGTCTGAATCGTCATGCGCTCGGGCCTTCCGTCCGCGTCGAGGTACACACGGTAAACGTACTCGATGTCGGTCGTGCGGCCCCAGCGGGCCATCAAAGCGCGCGTGGAGGTTCCGCCGTCTTCGTTGGAGAAGACCATGGTGTATTGGAGCAAGCGCCGCCCGTTCTCTGCAAGGCGCTCGCAATAAGCCGTCAAGGGGACGTCACTGAAGCGCCCAAGGGTGTCCTCACGAGCGTAAATCACCGGCGCGTGGGCCATTAAATCGTAGTCCGGATCACCCGGACGGTATTCGCGCACCTGCGCTGAGACCAACTCGAATCCGGAAGCCGGGGCTGACCATTTAGGGTCGCGCTCCACCGCCAGTTGATGCCCGCCGGCCGGCAGCTCGCCCAAAAAGACCGTGTAAGTCCGGACTTCGGGCCCGGCAAAAAGCGTCACGTAATGAGGCGGCCGGCCATCCAGGCGGATCACGGCCACCGCCGCTTCGCGGCCGGGCTGCGACCAGTCCGAACCCGGCGAGCGCATCTGGAGCTCAGCCACCAGCTCCGCGGGCTTACTCAAGCGGATGGGAATCGTCGCAGCGCAAAGAGAGGCCGAAACGAACAGAAAGAGGATGTTATGTTTCATTGCTCGAAGATGATCTGCGCGATGACCAGTTGCGGAGGACCTTGGTTCCAACTCTCCGGCAGCTCATCGAAAGGTAGCCGGAAAGGTTTGGTCTCGCCCGGCTTAAGTCCGCCGCCGCGCCGGCCGATGATCGGCAGGCGCTCGCGCAGCACCACTTGTCCGTAAGGATCGTAAAACACGCAGTAGATCTCGACCAGACGCAGCGCACGGTCGCCGGTGTTGGTGATCTTGCCGGTGATCTCGACCACCCGCTGGTTGAGGTAGCTCTTGTGCGCCTTCATTTCCGTCTCGCTGAGTTTCAGGTGCTTGACGTAGGCGCGCGCCTCCGGCGTCAGCACCGGACCGGGCGGCGGCGGTGCGGGCCGGCTCAAGTACCAGGCGGCCATGCCGCCCAGCACAAACAGCGCGCCAAAAATGATCAGCGGCATGGGAATCTTGGTTCGATTAGCGGATTTTCCCTCGGCGGCGGACAACGCTGGTCTCCCTTCCTGAGCATATCGCGGGCGGCTAGCGGGCTGAAAGAGGGCAACAAAGCTGCGAAGCCCGACCGGACCCACGGCTGCGCTAGCATGGGAGATTCTGCCCATGCCTTTGTACCAGGCGGTAGTACTGGCCATCCTTCAAAGCCTCACCGAGTTCCTGCCGATCTCCAGCACAGCTCACCTGGCGCTGGCCCCGTGGCTGTTAGGCTGGCGAGACCCGGGACTTACTTATGACATTGCGCTGCACTTGGGCACTGTGGCCGCGCTGGCGGCCTACTTCTTCCGCGACTGGCTCCAGTTGACGGCCCAGGCACTCGGGCGGCGGCTGACTAAGAACGACCCCGAACTGGCCGCCAATCCGCGCCTGCTCTGGCTGCTGGCGCTGGCCAGCGCGCCGGTCGGGCTGACAGGCTATCTTTTCAAGGACTACGCGGAATCCGCCTGGCGCAACCCGCTGCTAATGGGTTCGATGCTCATCCTGGTGGGCCTGCTGATGTACTGGGCGGACCGCACCAGTAGGGCCCGCCGCGATCTGGCAGGTTTGGGCCTCGGCGACGCGCTGCTTATAGGTCTGGCCCAGGCGGCGGCCATTGTGCCAGGTGTTTCACGCAGCGGGATCACGATTTCCGCCGCCCTGTTCCGGCATTTCCAGCGGGCGGCGGCGGCGCGCTTCTCCTTCCTGCTGTCCACGCCGGCGCTGGCCGGCGCAGCCTTGAAAGCGTGGCTGGATTTGAGGGCCGCCGGCGGGGTACCGCCCGAGATGCGGACGGCCTTCATCGTGGGGGTGGTGGTGAGCGCCGTGACTGGATGGCTGGTGATCGCTTTCTTCCTGCGCTTCTTGCGGCGGCACACGCTGCGATTTTTCGTCTTTTACCGCCTGATTTTTGGCATAATGGTGATTGCCCTGGCTCTGACAGTATTCCGCTAGAATCCCATGCGGGACGCGGAAGCGATCCGGCGCTCGCGGTCCAGCGAGCTGGCCGGGTTTTTGTTGCTGATTGTCGGCCTGCTGACCTGGCTGAGCCTGGTTTCCTACCATCCTGAGGATCCCTCCTGGAACACGACCACAGGCGCGCAGGCACGGAATCTGATCGGGTTGGCCGGATCCCACCTGGCGGATCTCTTCCTGCAAGCGTTCGGATTGTGCGCCTTTCCGCTGCCGGCGCTGCTGGTGATGATGGCCTGGAACTTGGTACGCTCTCGTAAGCTCAGGCCGTTGATCCCGCGAGTAGCCGGGTTCGGGCTTCTGGTTCTTGCTGGCTGCGCAGCCTTTGAACTGGGACTTAACTGGTCGGTCTTCGGCGGGATTCCCTGCGGCGGCACGGTGGGGCTGTTACTGGCCGGAGTCCTAGAGGCCTTGTTTAACACCACCGGAGCGGCGATCGTACTCGCCGCCTGCGGGGTGGTCTCGCTGTACATGTTCTCAAGCTTCTCGCTGTTGCACCTGGAGCCGGCCGCAACAGCACTCGCTGAGCGCTGGCGACGGGCTCGGGCGGCGCGGCGGCAGGGCAGGCCGCGAGCCAGATCGCAGCCCGCCGCGCGGATCGCTTCCCCACCGATCGTCGAGCAACCCGCCGAATCCTTCGAGCCGGCCGAGCCCGAACCTGAACCCATAGAGGACATTCCCATCAGGACCCTGGAGGAGCTGCCGGCTGAGCCACCTGCACCGCCTCCCGAACCGGCTGCGCCGGAAGAGCAGGCAGCGGTTCCTGTTCCGCTGAGCACGCCGTCGCGGGCCGTACGCACACGCCCTCAATATCAGTTGCCGCCCACCGACTTGCTGAATGAGGCGCCCGGGCGCAACGGTTACGACGAACAGGAGCTTAAACAAACCGCAGCGCGCATCGAGTCCAAGTTCAAAGAGTTCGGAGTGCTGGGATCAGTCGTGCAGATCAACCCCGGGCCGGTGGTTACCACCTTCGAGTTCAAGCCCGAAGCTGGAATCAAATACAGCCGCATCACCACCCTCACCGAAGATCTCTGCCTGGGCTTGCACGCAGAGTCCATTTTGATCGAGCGCATTCCGGGCCGCCCCACGGTAGGCATCGAGGTGCCCAACGCCAAGCGGGAGCTGATTGCGCTGCGACAGGTGCTGGAATCTGAGGAGTTCCTGCGTGCGTCTTCTCGCCTGACTTTACCCCTGGGCAAGGACATCAACGGGCGCATAAAGGTCGCGCCTTTGGAGGGCATGCCGCACTTGCTGATTGCTGGCTCCACCGGATCCGGCAAGAGCGTGCTGTTGAATTGCGTGATCACCTCGGTGCTCTTCAAGGCCACGCCGGATGAGGTGCGCATGATCCTGGTAGATCCCAAGCGGCTGGAGCTAGGTTTGTATGAAGGAGTGCCGCACCTGCTGACGCCGGTGATTACGGACGCCCGCAAGGCCGCCAATGCCTTGCGTAACGCGGTGCTGGAGATGGAACGCCGGCTGCGGCTGCTGGCCTCTCAGGGCGTGCGCAACATCGAACAGTACAACCGGAAAGTGGAACAGCTTCAGCTTGAGCCCATCAACTTGTTCGAGGAGGAAGCGGAGGAGCCGGAGCGGCTGCCCTACGTACTGATCGTGATTGACGAGCTGGCGGATCTGATGATCGTCGAGGGCCACAACGTTGAGCAGTCCGTAACCCGTCTGGCGCAGATGGCAAGGGCGGTCGGCATGCATCTGGTGCTCGCCACCCAGCGGCCCAGCGTGGACGTGATCACGGGATTGATCAAAGCCAATTTCCCGGCCCGGATCAGTTTCCGCGTCGCCACCCGTGTGGATTCCCGCACGATCCTGGACGTGATGGGCGCCGAGCACTTGCTGGGCCGCGGCGACATGCTGTTCCTGCCCCCGGGTTCCTCACGCTTGACGCGCGTGCATGGGCCGCTGGTGACCGAGGCGGAGATCAACCGCGTAGTCGAATTCTGGAAGGCGCAGGCGGCACCCGAATACGACGCTTCCTTCCTGCTGGCCCCCCCTGCCGAAGAGGAAGAGGGAGCCGAGGGCGAGGAGATCGCCGGGCAAGAGGACCCGCTCTACCGCGAGGCCGTCCGAGTGGTGTGTGAGCTGGGCAAGGCCTCCACTTCGACCTTACAACGCCGCCTGCGCCTGGGCTACGGTCGCGCCGCACGCATTCTGGACGCGATGCAGCGCGAGGGCATCATCGGCCCGCCGGACGGCTCCAGGCCGCGTGAAGTATTGCGCCGACCGGAATGGCTGGACGAAGCCGCGCCGCCGGCGTGATGCCACTTCCGGGACAAGCTTGCCCGTAGCCCGGGAATTGGTTAGCTTGGTAGTGAGGTGAGGTGCGAGAGTGGTTGAATCGGGCGGTCTCGAAAACCGTTGTACCCTTAAGGGTACCGTGGGTTCGAATCCCACCCTCACCGCCACGCCATAACTCCTGTAATGTTTACAGCCGCTTGCGGATGTGATGTGCTCTTGGTGTCGGTAATTTTGCAAGAACCGACACCAAGCACACGGCCCGCAAACGCCACGAAGCCGTCCGCCTGATCAAGAAGGTTCGCCTGGAGGCCGGGCGCCGGCAGTTCGTCACCATTCCCCGCTCCGGCTACCGCTACGCCTGGGACCCTCGCCTCGGAAGCTACTTCTTCGAGTGGCAAAAAGGCAAGCACCGCGAACGCGAGGCGGCCGGTGTGGCCCCCAGCGAAGCCGTGGAAGCTTTGCGGCTAGCGTAGACCGCCCCGGGGCAAGCCCGTGCGCGCGGCCACCGTGAACTTCGAGGTCAGAGCCCTGCGCACTCCGTTCAACTTCCTGCGGCGCGAGCTGGGGCTGGCTATTGAAAACCCCTGCGTCCACTTCAAGCCCCTGCGCGACGCCGCCGGCAAGGCCAACCGCCCGCCGGAGGTTTACACCAAGGAAGAGCCGGCGAGGCTGCTGGCAGCGGCCGAGGGACCTGGCCGTTTGTCTCTATGTGGTGTAACCTAGGAATGTATGCGCACATCCGTATAGGCAGGAGGCCCGTAAGTGCGACAAAACCAGCAACGCCGAGTGCCCCTGATTAGGTGCTCGAATTCCCTGGCCATAGCTGTCCATTCATGCCACTGGGCTTCCGAATGAGCCTAGCAGCCCAGACCAAACTTGGGATCGGCGGTGAACCGAACCATACCCCGCACTTCATCGCCGAGCTTGGCGAAGTGCGCTCTAAAACCCGCCTGACGGACGGAATGATCGTTCTGATTACACTCTCCTCTTGCGGAGTGGGGGTTCTATCGAGCCTCATCGGCGTGGGGGGCAGGCTCATCATTTTTCCGTTTCTGGTGCTATACACTAAGTCCGGGCCTCAGATGGCTGCGGGCGCGAACTCCTTGATCCTGACGGTCAGTTCCCCGGTGGTAACGATCGGACATTTTGCCATGGGCAACGTGGACATCCGCTTTCTCGCTGTTACAAGCCTGGCGTGCGTGCTGGTTTCAACCGTTGGCTCACACGTGACCGTGAAGGCGAGCCCCAGCTTCGTCAGGGTGGCCTTTGCCTTCATCATGTGGTTCTTCATCACACAGATCGCGTTGCGGCTCCGGGGGCTCATCTGATGCGGCAGGCAAAGACTCCGGGGGCGATGGATATGCAGATTGCCAACGCGCTGCTATCTGGAGCAAGCTTTGCGCAATGAGCCCAGCGGCTGGATCGGCCTCAACAACCTGAACGCAGAATGCTGCACGGCGAAGGATGAAATCCAATGAACTCTGATGAAAACGTGGAATCTGACAAGCCCGCCGCCATCGAAAAACTGGCCCCAGCGCCCCAGATAAAATCGCACCGCCGGCTGACCACGGCGCTCCGCGTCGGCCTCTCGATCACGGTCATCCTGCTGCTGATGCTGTGGATTCTCGGAGCGTTCAGGAGGGACCGGATCCAACCCGGCACGGCGGCGGTTCCCGAGAAAAAGGCGGAGGGCCTCCCGACCCAGGCAGTCGCCTTAACTACGATTCCCATCATCGCCGAGGCCGTGGGGACGGTACGCGCCGAACATATCGCCACCGTGACCTCACGGGTCGTCGCGACCATTTTGCAAATGCGCGTCTCCGCCGGACAGCGAGTCGCCAGGGGAGAGGTGTTGGTTGAGCTGGACGATCGTGACCTTCGCTCCCGGCTGGAGCAGGCTCGGGAGGCCGTCCGCGCGGCGGAGGCGACTCTTTCGCAGGCGCTTTCGAACTACAAACGTGACAAACCGCTGTTTGATCAGCGGGTGATCAGCGCTTACGACTTTGAAAACACGGAGACGGCGCTAAAGACCGCGCAAGCGAACCTCGACCGGCTCCGTCAGGCGCAGCACGAGGCCGAGGTGAGCTTGTCTTATGCCGTGATCCGCAGCCCGTTCGACGGCGTCGTGATCGATAAACTGTCGGAAGCCGGCGAACTGGCTGCTCCGGGAAAGCCGTTGCTTTCCATGTACCAGCAAGACCGGCTGTGGCTGGAAGCCAGCGTCCCGGAAGGACAGCTCGCCCGGATTCGCGTGGGCCAGGCCTACACGGTCCGCATCGATGCTTTTGACCGCACAGTGCGCGGCCGGATAGTAGAGATCGTCCAGTCTTCCGATCCCGCCACGCGGACCGTCCTGGCTCGAGTGCGCCTTGAAGATCCCCGGGATCTTCTGCCTGGAATGTTCGGCCGGCTGCTGATTCCCGAACCGCCGCAACAGGTCTTGGCCATCCCCGCGGAAGCGGTGAGGCGAGTAGGCCAGCTCACCACGGTGGACGTTGTTCAGCATGGCCGCGTGGAGCGCCGCACGGTGCAATTGGGCCGCGCCATCGGCACGAAGATCGAAGTGCTGAGCGGCCTGGCTCCCGGTGACGTCATCGTGGCGGTGACAACGGAGACGGCCACCGGAGGGCAGACGAAATGACCAGTCCCCAGGAAACGCTCACCATACGGATTGTCCGCAGGTTCCTGGAATCGAACCTCTCGATGGTGTTCGTCCTGGTCTCGCTGGCGGCCGGCATCATCGCTCTGCTGGTCACTCCTCGCGAGGAGGAACCACAGATCACCGTCGCCGCCGCCAATGTGATGGTCTCGTTTCCGGGGCACACAGCCTCGGATGTGGAACAACTGGTGTCGACTCCGCTGGAGAAGATGCTCCTCCAGATCCCCGGCGTGCAGTATGTGTACTCCCGTTCCATGCCGGGCCAGAGCATTGTCACAGTCCGTTTCTATGTTGGCGAGCCCACGGAGCCCAGTTACGTCAAGCTCATTCGGAAGCTGAACGAGAACATTGACCGCGTCACGCCTGGGGCTGCTGGCTGGGTTGTGAAACCGGTGGATGTGGACGATGTGCCCATCGTCACCTTCACGCTGACGAGTCGGTCGCACGACGACTATTCGCTCCGGCGGATGGCCGAGGAAATCGTTCCCCGGCTTCAGTCCGTGCCGAATGCAGGGACCGCCTACGTGGTGGGCGGGCGCCCGCGGGAGCTGCTGGTCCGGCCTTCCGCGGCGCGGATGGCGGCCTATGGCATCTCGACCTTGGACATCAGCCGCGCCATTCAGGCCTCCAATACCAGCGGTCTGGCGGGAACATTCGACCGCGACGACCGCGGCGTACGGGTTCAGGCCGGCGAGTTCATTGCGGATGCGAGGGATCTGCGCGAACTTGTCGTCGGCACATTCAATGGCCGCCCCGTCTACCTTCGGGAGGTCGCCGACGTGACCGACGGCCCCGGAGAGTTCCAGGATTATGTCCGCTTTCATCGCGGCCGGGCCTGGGGCCATTCGAATGAGAAAGGCGCCGCAGGCAGCCTGGTGGGAGGCGCCGCCCAACCCGCGTCCGGCGCCGAAGACTCACAGCCCGGCGTGACCATTGCCGTGGCGAAAAAGCACGGGTCCAACAACGTCTGGGTCGCGCAAGACCTGATCCGGCGCATGGAGGAAATCAAGACAACGGTCCTGCCGTCTGATGTGGACGTGGTGATCACCCGCAACTATGGGATCACCGCCAACGCCAAGGTCAAGGAATTGGAAGAGGGCCTCTTTGTGGCCATCGCCGTGGTGATGGCTCTTCTGACCTTGGGGCTGGGCTACCGGCAAGCAGTGGTTGTGGCGATTGCCGTACCTTGCGTTTTCGGCCTGACGCTGATCGTCAACTACTTCCTCGGCTTTTCGATCAACCGCATCTCGCTGTTTGCCCTAACCATCTCCATCGGCTTGCTGGTTGACGACCCAATCGTGGATGTGGAAAACGTTCACCGCCACTTCCAGATACGGGGCAAGTCAACTAGGGCCATTGTGCTGGAGGCAATCAACGAGGTCCGCCCCCCGCTGATCGCCGCAACCTTTGCCGTCATCCTCTCTTTTCTCCCGCTTCTTCTGGTCACCGACATGATGGGACAGTACCTGCGCCCCATGGCGGCAAACGTACCGGTAACAATGCTGATGTCGCTGGCGGTTTCCTTCACCATCACTCCGTGGTTGGCGTATCACTTGCTGAAGCGCCACGCCGGAAATCACATCTCCGCCGCCGCAGCGGGGGCGCCGACGCTCACCGTGCGGTTTTTCAGGCGGTTCCTGATGCCTCTGCTCCAACACCGCTGGCTGGCCCGGATGTTTCTCCTGATGGTTGTGGCGTTGTTCGCGGGCAGCATTCTGCTGGTGCTGACCCGTCAAGTGAGGGTGAAGCAGTTGCCTTACGACAACAAAGATGAATTGTTGCTCGTCCTCGACATGCCGGCCGGCACGCCTTTGGAGCGAACCGATGCGGTGGCGCGCGACTTCGAGCACTATCTCGCCTCGGTCCCCGAGATCACTGATTATGAGACCTACGTGGGGACGTCTTCTCCGGCGGACTTCAACGGGATGATGCGCCAGTATTTTCTGCGCCGCGCGCCGAACCGTGCCGACATCCGGGTCAACCTGATCCACAAGACGGAGCGAGTCCACGCCAGCCATTCGGTTGCATTGCGGCTCCGCGCCGGCCTGACGGCGATCGCGAACCGCAATGGGGCGAAGTTGAAAATTGTCGAACTGCCCGCAGGCCCGCCCGCCATGTCGACGATTGTCGCGGCGGTGTATGGGGGAGCCGGCAATTCCTACGAGGCCCTGATGAGGGCAGCCGCCATCGTCAAAGAGCGCATGAGCAGGGAGCCTGGCATCGTCGACCTGGACGACACCATCGATGAAGACCAGACCAAACTCGTCTTTGAGGTCGACAAAGAGAAGGCGGCGCTGAATGGCATCTCGGCCGATGAGATCTCCCGTAGCATCGCTTTGGCCCTGGGAAGCCAAAGCGCCGGCATCGCGCAGATGCCCTATGAACGCTCGCCCGTGCGCATCACCCTCTGGTTTCCGCGCGCCGAACGTTCCAGCGCGCCGGATTTGTCCCGCATTTACCTCAAGGGCGCCGGAGGGCACATGGTTCCCATCTCCGAACTGGGGCGCTGGCGTACGCAACTGGAAGACAAGACCATCTATCACCGCCAGATGGAGCGCGTGGTGTACGTCCTTGGAGAAATGGCGGGAAGGCCTCCGGTGGAGACCATCCTCGATCTTAGAGCCGATGAGGTTTTGAGCGGGCGTCGGGCATATGTGGACACGAAGGCGCAACCGCGGCCGCTTGCAAGCCGCACCATGTTCCGCAAAGGCGGAGGAGTCGGCTGGAAAGTCCCCGAAGGCGTCCATGTGAGGTGGTGGGACGAGGGTGAGATGTACATTACTCTAAACCTCTTCCGCGACCTCGCTCTGGCGATGCTGGTGGCGCTGGCGGGCATTTACGTCATCCTGATGAACCAGACCGGTTCTTACCAATTGCCCCTGGTCATCATGCTGTCCATCCCGCTCATGGTGATCGGCGTTCTCCCCGGTTTCTGGTTGTTGAATCAGTTCGGCGAGCGCAGCGTCGGCGGGCTGATGAATCCGGTCTTTTTCTCCGGCCCCGCCTTCATGGGCATGATTGCGCTGGCGGGCATCGTCACCAGGAACTCGATCATCATTGTGGACTTCATCCATTTGGCCCTTATGCGCGGTTTGCCGCTGGACCGGGCGATTCTCGAGAGCGTTTCCGTCCGGCTGCGGCCGATCCTGTTGACTTCCGGCGCCGCGGTGCTCGGCGCGCTGCCCATCACTCTGGACACCGTCTTCGGGGGCATGGCATGGTCGCTGATTTTCGGCCTGGTCGTCTCCACCGCCTTCTCTGTTTTCGTCATCCCCGTCACTTACAACCTAATGTACGCCGGCAAGCCGGATCACGGTTTGCCCGAACAAATTCGGAAGAAGCTGGCGGCCACCCACTTCCAGGAGGCTGAAGCATGAGCGCCTTATTCAAGTTTGTGGCATCGCTCGCAACCTGCGCCCTCGTGGGCGCCGCCGCCGAGGCGTCCGGCAGCAGGGAGCTGACGCTTCAGGACGCGGTGAAGTACGCGCTCGAACATTCCCCCGAGTTGAAATCGGACGGCGTGGAGGTGACCCGCCGGGAGGGTCTGGTCACCGTGGCTCGCTCGTCGCGCATGCCTCAGTTGGATCTGGCCGCGGACGCGGCGCGGTCGCGCTTTGAGCGCGGCTATCCTGCGGGTGCTCCGCCGGCGTTGCTGAGGTTCGATAACACGCTTTACGCCGCTGCCGCCGAACTCAAGCTCCTCGCCTGGGACTTCCACAAGACCGAGATGGAGATCGCCGCCGCTCGCGAGCGTGTTCTGGCGGCAAGCTCGGCGGCGGAGCGGAGACGGCAGGAAGTCATTTTCGAGACGGCGCGCCTGTTCTTGCTGTCGTTGACTTACACGGACCTGATGCGAGCCACGGAGGCGCGGATTGAGAGCCTGCAAGCGCTGCTCGACCGGACGAATCAACTGGTCGCCGCCGGACGTGCCGTCCCGTTGGACGCGCTGAAGGTGCGGACGCGGCTCGCTCAGATGGAAAGCGACTTGGCCACGCTCAAATCGGCCCATCGCTCCTCCCTGAGCGCCTTGGCCGCCGTCATGGGCTACGACGGCGATCTTCCCGCGTTGTGTTACAGTCCGGCAACCCTTCCGCCATCCGAGCCGCAGGCCACCGAAGCGGTGCTGCTGGCCAGCGCGGTCTCTTTACGTCCGGAGATTCGCTCGCTGGATCACGAGATTCAGGCCGGCGAGTTTGCCTTGTCGGCAGTGCGCAAATCGGCCTGGCCGCGAATTGATCTGCGGGCGTCGGCGATTCAATACTGGTCCAATACCCCCGTGGGCTTCCCTCAACTCATCGGAGGGCTGCTGCCTTCGCTCGCCATTCACGCACCACCAGCCGGCAATGCGGCAACCGATTGGGTTCTTGGCGCGCATGTGTCGCTTCCCCTCTTTGACGGGAGCCGGAGGAAGGGCCAGCAACAGGAGGCGGCGGCGAGATTGCAGCAGCTCCGCCTGGCCCGGCGCCAGTTGGAGTTGCGGGTCAGCCGGGAAGTTCGCACCGCCTTAGCCGACCTCGAAAGCGCGCAGAGCCGGTTCAAGGCGCTGCGGGACTCGGTCGCCGAAAGCGAGCGTGTGCTGCACGATGAACGTCTCAAGTTCGAGGCCGGCCGCAGCGTCATCAACTTTGTTTTGGATGCCGAGTCTGCCTTGTTGGCCAACCAGTCGCTGCTATCCCAGGCGCAGCGGTCTGTCAGCATCGCCGAGCTGACACTGGAGTTGACTCTCGGGCAACTCCAAGCCGGGCGGTTCGCCGGCAGCCCACCAGGAGAACCGGTTCATGTGGATCGTTAAACTTGCTCTCCGGCGTCCGTACACATTCGTCGCGGCGGCCATTTTCATAGCCATCCTCGGCGGCGTGGCGATCGCCCGCATACCGACCGACATTCTGCCCGACATCAACATCCCGGTCGTGAGTGCGATCTGGCAATACCGGGGCCTGTCCGCCGACGAGATGGAAAAGCGTATCACCACGCAATCCGAGCGGTCCTTCACCACCACTGTCAACGACATCGAACACATCGAATCGCAGACCCTCGCGGGCATGGGTGTGATCAAGGTCTTCTTTCACCCCGGCACTCCGGTGGATGCCGCCGTCGCCCAGATGACCGCGATCTCGCAGACGGTCACGCGGCAGATGCCGCCCGGCGCCACCCCACCGCTGATCCTGCGCTTCAATGCATCCAGTGTGCCGATTCTCCAGTTGGGGCTTGGCGGGCAGGGGTTGAACGAACAGGCCCTTTACGACATCGGGGCCAACTTCCTTCGCACCCAATTGGCGACCGTGCAGGGAGCTTCGGTGCTCATGCCCGCCGGCGGCAAGGCCCGGCAGATCATGGTGGACCTGAACCCGGAGGCCTTGTACGCCCGCGGCGTCTCGCCCGCGGACGTCTCCCTGGCCATCAATTCGCAGAGTCCCATTCTTCCCGCCGGCGCAGCGAAGCTCGGCGACAGGGAGTACAACGTCCGCCTGAACAACAGTCCCGACGTGGTCGAATTGCTCAACGAAGTTCCGGTGCGCCAGCAGGGCAATGCCACTGTCTTTGTTCGCGATGTGGCGCAGGTTCGCGACGGCGGGGCGGTGCAGATCAACGTCGTTCGTCAGGATGGCCGCCGCGGCGTGCTGGTTTCCATCCTCAAAACCGGCAAAG
>Ga0272448_1001173_pt1 | contig 36600 bp, 31 predicted proteins | sample YNPCB0191_FD_202220 | JGI IMG/M metagenome (GOLD analysis project Ga0272448, IMG submission 202220) | Hot spring sediment microbial communities from Yellowstone National Park, WY, United States - YNP-CB-019-1 | ecosystem: Environmental > Aquatic > Thermal springs > Hot (42-90C) > Sediment...
CCAGAGCTCTCACGCCAAGCTCATGCTCGACATCATCCACGGTTACGTCGTCCAAGAACGCACCATCTCGAAGTGCTACGGCGGGAATCACAAGCAGGTCACCCAGCCGTTTGCCCCGCAGTTGGTCTATTATGTCATCTCCGGCGATCAGGCCGGTTACGGTGACCGTCTCCCCTAAGAGTCGATTCACTATCGGGTGGACGTCGATCTTCACTCCGGCGCTTGCCAGCGATTCGGCCCATTGACGGATGATGGGCGCGGCGAGTGCGCCGGTGATGATCGATACGATTGGAGGTCTCGCCCTCACCCCAACCCTCTCCCCCAGCAGAGGCAGTCTGTGCTGGTCCCACCAGTGCCTTGCCTGATAAGCGCTGTCCAGGAATTTGCGGACAAGCCCGACACCGTTTTCGATCTGTGGAAAGCCCTCATACACCGACGCTTTCGGCACCCTGCGTCCGGCAGCCAGATAGAACTCGTCGGCGGCCCAGACCAATCGTGTGCCGAGTTCTGTGGAAAACTTATGCTGCCAGGACCGCACTTTGCACAGGATTTCCACAGAATACTTGGCATCCATCGACGGGATCGGCGTCTTGTGCCGCCTGTGCGCGGTAACCCCCGCAGGCACGACCGCGATGGACCTCACCGTCGGATACCGCGCGGCAAGATCGATGATCGTGCGATCCAGACGCTCGCCGTCGTTGATCCCCCGGCACAGCACGATCTGGGTATGCAGTGTAATGTTGCCTGCGGCAAGTGCATCGATCTGTTCAAGAATCGGTGGACATCTTCTGCCGAGGATGCGCTCGCGCAATACGGGATCGGTCGTGTGAACGGAGACATATAATGGGCTGAGACGCTGGGTCACGATGCGCCGCACGTCCTCGCTCGTACAGTTCGCGAGCGTCACGAAGTTGCCGTGCAGAAAAGAGAGGCGGTAGTCGTCATCTTTGAGGTAAAGCGACTTGCGCAAACCCTTTGGAAGCTGATCGACGAAGCAGAAGATGCAGCGAGCGCCGCAGGTGCGCACGCCGTCAAAGAGCGCGTCCGCAAACGTTACGCCGAGATCGGCATCGATGTCTTTGTCGATCTCGAACTCGGCGGTCTGATCGGCGCGGCGCACAAGGACCTTAAGATGCTCTTCGGCGGAGTAGAACCGATAGTCGAGAATGTCGGAAAGTTCGCGGCCGTTGATGGAGATGATCTCGTCGCCGGGCCGCCAACCAAGTTCGTGAGCGATGCTCTCCGGCTCAGTCCTGTCTATGATTCCGCCCATTTGCTATAAATACCGCAACTGACGAACAGGTGCTGTTTTGGTACGCGAGACGACCGACGACGTTGCCGAGCCACATCCAGCCGCACATTCTACAAGCGCACGTGCGGCCCGCTACCCAGGGCTTGCGGGCGGGTCGAACCGTTCCAGTCGGCTGCGGACTTCCTCGATAATCCATTCCGGCGTTGACGCGCCGGCGGTCAGGCCGACAACGCTCATTCCACTGACCCATCTCGGATCGATTTCGTCAGCGGTCTCGATGTGATATGTCGGCACCCCTGCCTCGCGGCATATTTCGACGAGGCGGTTCGTGTTCGCGCTGTTTCGGCCGCCCACGACAAACATCGCCTCCACGTTGGGCGCGAGGTTGCGCGCGGCTGTCTGGCGGTCGTAAGTCGCGTAGCAGATCGTGTTGTAGGCGACCACCTCGGCGGCGCGCTCGGCGATTCTGCCGACGATCCGACCGAAACGCTCCGGCGTCTGCGTGGTCTGGCTGACGATTCCCACCTTCGTCCCACGCCAGTCGCGCCCATCGACCTCATCTACCGTGCTGATCACGACTGCATCGTCACCCGCCGCGCTCAATATCGCTTTGACCTCGGAATGCCCGGCATCGCCGACCACCACGACCGTGTAGCCCCTGGCGGCGAGATGACGCACGCGCGCGTGGACTTTGGCGACGAATGGACACGTGGCGTCGATCACACGCAGTCCGGCCGCTTCGGCCTTTTGGAGAACTTCTCGCGGAACGCCGTGCGACGGCATTACAACGGCCCGCTGCGCCTCGGAAATGCTTCGCGCGACGCGTACTCCTTTGGCTTCGAGATCGCGCACGACCTGAGGGTTGTGTATGAGCGGGCCGAGCGTGAACAAAGGCCCGCCGCGCTCACATTCGGCGTTCACGAGGTCAAGCGCGCGCTTCACGCCGAAACAGACGCCTGCCTGGTCGGCGACTATGACTTTCACTTCTGCCTCAGAATGCCGTATTCCACGCTGTCCGCAAGCGCGCTCCAACTGGCCTCGATCAGGTTGGTGGAAACGCCGACCGTGCTCCAGGAATCCTTCGCGTCGCGGGACTCGATAATCGTGCGGACGCGCGCGGCGGTGCCTTCACTGGAGTTGATCACGCGCACCTTGTAGTCGGTGAGCTTGATCTTGGCCAGCTCCGGCCCATAGAACTGGTTAAGCGCAAGGCGCAGTGCGTTGTCCAAGGCGTGCACCGGGCCATCGCCCTCCGCGACGGTGAACGCTTCGACGCCGTCAACCGATATCTTGAGAGTAGCCTCCGTGATCGGTTCCTCCGTCGGCCCACGCTTTTCGATGATGACCCTGAATCCGACCAGTTCGAAGAGCTTCGTATACTGGCCCATAGACTTTTTGAGCAGCAGCTCAAAGCTGGCCTCAGCGTCCTCGAACGAATAGCCCTGATGCTCGAGATGAACCACGCGGTCGAGCACTGCCTTGACTTCAGGCGACTGCTTCGTGAGGTCGATGTCGAACTTGCGTGCTTTCTCAACCACGCTGCTCGATCCGGCAAGTTCCGATATCAAGAAGCGGCGGTCGTTACCCACGCTGGCCGGGTCGATGTGCTCGTAAGTCGCAGGGTTCTTGGAGACCGCATCTACGTGAACACCCGCCTTGTGCGCAAACGCGCTCGCGCCGGTGAACGGCAGCCTGTCATCCGGGATGCGGTTGGCGATCTCGTCAACCCACCGCGAGAGCGCCGTAAGCTGGGGCATCGACTCGTCCGGCACGCATTTGCAGTCCAGTTTGAACTGAAGGATCGGCATTATGGCGCAGATGTTGGCATTGCCGCATCTCTCGCCATAACCGTTGATCGTGCCCTGCACCTGCGTCGCGCCGCTTTGCACCGCCGCAACCGAGTTTGCTATCGCGAGACCGGAATCGTTGTGTGCGTGCATGGCGACGGTCACGCCCGGAAACTCCCGCACGACATCTCGCACGATCTCGGCCACTTCGGACGGCAGCGTGCCGCCGTTGGTATCGCAGAGCGATAGCGTGGACGCCCCACCCTCGACGCCGGCTCTAAGCGCGGCAAGTGCGTAGTCGCGGTTTCGCTTGTAGCCGTCGAAGAAGTGCTCCGCGTCGAAGATCACTTCCTTGCCGGCGCCCGCCAGAAAAGCGACCGACTCGCGGATCATATCGAGGTTGGTTTCGAGGCTGATGCGGAAGACCTCGGTGACGTGCATATCCCAGGATTTGCCGAAGATGGTGACGACCGGCGTGTCTGCCTCGATTAGCTGCGCCAACTGAGGATCGTCCTCAGCAGCGAGCTTGGCGCGGCGCGTGCTGCCGAACGCGGCCAGCTTCGCGTTCTTGAACTGCACGCCCTTGGCGAGCCGGAAGAACTCGACGTCTTTAGGATTGGATCCGGGCCAGCCGCCCTCTATATAGGCGATCCCAAATTCGTCGAGTCTGCGCGCGATCTTGAGCTTCTCCTCAGCCGAGAAGCTCACGCCCTCGCCCTGCGTTCCGTCTCGTAGTGTCGTATCGTAGATGGCTATGTTTGGCAAATCGCTACTCCCTAATAATAGGACACGGACGAACACGGATTGTACGGATTTCCACGGATGAAATTGCTTGGACTCCTCGAATCTAACTATCGGCCGCTTCAGTGCCTATCCGTGTAATCCGTGTTCGTCCGTGTTCCATTCCTCTCTGAACTGAGCTACCTCGCCGCCAGCTTCGCTTTGGCGTATTCCACCAGCCCGCCGACTTCGATGAGCTGCCGCATGAACGGAGGGAAGGGCTTTGCGCTGTAAGTCTTACCGGTCGAGATGTCGGCAATCTTGCCCGACTCCAGATCGACCTCAACCGTGTCTCCGCTCGATATACCCGCAACAGCCTCCGGACACTCGAGAATCGGCAGTCCGGTGTTGAGCGCGTTCCGGTAGAAGATGCGCGCGAACGTGTTCGCGATCACGCAGGCGATCCCCGACGCCTTGATTGCGATCGGGGCGTGCTCGCGCGACGACCCGCACCCGAAATTGTCCTCGGCAACGATAATGTCTCCCGGCCGCACCTTTCTTACGAACTCCGCGTCGATATCTTCCATGCAGTGCGACGCAAGCTCCTTCGGGTCGGTCGTGTTCAGATACCTCGCCGGTATAATAACGTCCGTATCCACGTTGCTGCCGTATCTGTGAACCTTACCTCTGATCATCCAAGAACCCCTTTCCCATCGCGAAAACGGGTGCTGCCCAGCAATCCCGTGCATATGCTCAAGCGAGCCAACCGGCGACGGCGTTTTCGGAGTGCTCCGTGATCCGGAGCTTTGGCGTCTGGCACGGCGCTGTGCGAAAGCGGCGGATCACGCCGCAGTCCAAAAGGCGCTTCGCGCCGCACGCGCTGGCTGGGCAGCACCCGAAAACGCGAAACGGTCAGATTGGTCTGCCATCATCGCTTCACTGCAATATAGCCACCGTAGATGCACAGCCCCGCTGCACACAATGTCAGCAGAAGATTGAGTCCTGCCAGCCAATCGGGCACTGAGGCAACATCCTGTTCATCAAGATCGTAGAACGCACCGGTGTAATCAGGTCTGCGCTTGGCGGATTCCGTTGCGTAGTTGTGCATTATCCCATAAGTCCAGAAGATTCCCAGCGTCGCCACAACAGCCAGCCAGAATGCTGAAGACCTGCCGTACAGCAGTATACATGCCAGGACCCCAAGCTCAACACATAACCACCCCATGGCGTATTCTCCGTCCGCATTCTTTTTCGCGCTTTCGCGATCAGTCCAGTTCATCCGGGCTGCCGAGCCTGCCCAACACCGCGGACGCCGCGGCGACTGCCGGGCCGGCCAGGTATACTTCCGACTTGACGTGGCCCATACGCCCGACGAAGTTGCGGTTGGTCGTAGCAACCGCACGCTCGCCCTCCGCAAGCACCCCCATGTGTCCGCCGAGGCACGGCCCGCAGGTAGGCGTCGATACCGCCCCACCCGCTTCGACGAATATCTCGGTGAGACCTTCTCTGATCGACTGCAGGTAGATTTCCTGTGTCGCCGGAATCACGATCAGCCGCACGTCGGGATGCACCTTGCGTCCCTTGAGAATCTCAGCCGCGACGCGCAGGTCCTCGATGCGGCCGTTGGTGCATGAACCGATCACGGATTGGTCGATCCTGATGTGCGTTGCCTGCGAGATCGGCTTGGCGTTTTCCGGTAGGTGCGGAAAGCTCACGATCGGCTCAAGCTTGCTCACGTCGATCTCGATCACGTCCTTATACACTGCATCGGCGTCGCTTGCGTAGAGCTTGTACTCGCGCCTGGCGCGCGGTTTGACGTAGGCAAGGGTCTTTTCATCCGGTTCAATGATGCCGTTCTTGCCGCCTGCCTCGATCGCCATGTTGCACATCGTGAACCGCCCCGCTATGTCGAGCTCGGCAATCGCCTCGCCGGCAAATTCCATGCTGCAATACAGCGCGCCGTCCACGCCGATCCGGCCGATCGTGTAGAGGATCATATCCTTGCCCCCGACCCACTTCGGGAGCTTGCCGTAATATACGAACTTGATGGTCTCCGGCACCTTGAACCACGTCTCGCCCAGCGCCATCGCGGCGGCGAGATCCGTCGATCCGACGCCGGTCGAGAACGCGCCGATTGCCCCGTAGGTGCAGGTATGACTGTCGGCGCCGATTACTGCATCGCCCGGCACGACCAGCCCTTCGTCGGGCAGAAGCGTGTGCTCGATACCCATCTTGCCGATCTCGAAGAAGTTCGATATGTTATGCTTGCGGGCGAAGTCGCGTACGATTTTGACTAACTCGGCGGATTTGATGTCCTTGTTCGGCGTCGAGTGATCGGGCACGAGCGCGACACGATCCTTGTCGAACACGGTCCTGGCACCGATCTTTTCGAACTCGCGTATAGCGATGGGCGCGGTGATGTCGTTGCCGAGCACGAGGTCTAGTCTCGCGTTGATCAACTCGCCCGGTTCGACGCTCTTTTTGCCGCAGTGCGCGGCGAGTATCTTCTGAGTTATGGTCTGTCCCATTCTCACATCCTTATCCAGTCACGGACTTGTTTTCGCCAACTGCTCCTCCGCCCACACTAGAGTCCTGTGCGCGTGGGGGTTGTTCGAATCGATGTCAAGTGCCTTGCGGGAATACGTTCGCGCATTCGCCGGATCGCCCTTCAGCATATACACGCGCGCGATCTCGGAGTAGACGTTCGAATTCCCGTGGCTCAGCTCCATCGCAATGAAAAAGTGCTTTAGAGCGCGGTCATACTGCTTCATCTTGACCAACAAAATCCCCGCCTCATAGTGCGCTTCGTCGCTGCGCGGCGCCAGCTTGAGCGTCCGCTTGAACTCCTCCGCGCTCTCGTTCAATCGCCCCGACCTGCAGAGCAGCGACGCGAGCAGCAGACGCAGCCTGGCAACGTTCGGCGAGATCGCCAGCCCGGCGCGACACTCCGCGATCGCCTGGCCGGTCTTGCCACTGCCGGCATAGGCTGCAGCCAACATTTCGTGCGAGGCATAGCTGCCGGGGTCCACGGCAACCGCGTGTCTTGCAAGGCTGACGCTGTTGCGCCAATGGCCGGCCTGAACGTAAGCCGCCGCCCCCAGACTCGCAAGAACCACGCACGTCAACACCGGCAACGCGCGCATCATCCATCTGCGCTTCCAAGCGCCCAAAAGATCGGGCAAGCCCCACGCCAATATCACAAATAGCCCGATGAGCGGGACATAGGTGTAGCGGTCGGCCCAAGCCTGCACGCCAACCTGGACCAGTCCGATCACCGGTATCAATGTCAGCAAATACCACAACCAGCCGACGGTAACGTAGGGCCTGCTGCGTATCGCCCGAACAGCGCCGGCCGTAGCCAATGCAATCAGCAGCCCCGCGCCGACAACCTGCCACGACGGCAATGTTGCCTCCGGATGAGCGTATAGCGCAGACAGCTTGGCCGGCCAGATGGTTCTGCCGATGTAGTGAACATAAGCGACAAGCGCGTTGGCTATCCTGATGCCCATCGGCAACAATTCGGTACTCTGCACAGAACCGCCCCGCGCCTGCGCTATCAGCGTAACGACACAAGACGCCGCCGCCATCACAAACAGCGGCACCTTCTCCGCCAGGAGAGGAAATAAGGTATGGGCAGAAGTGAATACGGGCGAATGCAGTGATCCGTCTCGGCCCCGACTTTCGGCTTTCGACTTTCGACTTTCGACTGCCCTTCTCAGCGGCCAGATGTCGAGCAGGAGCAGCACGAGCGGAAGCGACACGAGCATCGGTTTGGCCATCAAGCCGAGCGCAAACAGCCCCGCCACAAGCAGGTATCGACCAGCGCCGCGCCGCCTGACCCACCACAGATACGCCAACATAGTCAGCAGCCAGAACATCGTGCTGAGCACATCCTTGCGCTCCGTCACCCACGCAACCGACTCCACATGCAGCGGGTGCAGAGCGAACAGGCCCGCCACAGCCGCCGCTCGCCACCGATAGCCGGTCGATAGGTTCAGAAACGCGAACAACAATAGTGTGTTGACAATGTGCAAGGCGACGTTCGTCGCGTGATAGACAGCGGGATCGGCCCCGCCAATCTGCGCATCCGCCATCAGCGACAGCCACGTCAGCGGATGCCAGTTAGAGGCGTAAATGGACCGAAACGCCCACGCAATCGAGCGGAAGCTGAGGCCGTAGGCCACATGCGGGTTGCCCGCCACATAGACCGCGTCGTCCAACATGACGAAGTCGAAGCTGCGCGCCTGCCAATACACGGCCAGCGTCGCCAGGATCAGCAGGAGGCAGATCAGAAGAGTCGTTCTATCTCGACCGCCGCCCAAATCGGGAGTCCTCAGTCATCATTCGCTAGGCTACTGCAAGCGGCGCTTCCGTCCGGCCGCCCGTTGCCCCATTTACGACCAACCGCGTGCAGACTCCACGGAAAAATTCTCTGGCCGTTGCACGGTCTCAACCACCTCGGCCGAATCCGCACCTCGTTGGCTAAGTCGGTCCGGCGCTGACGCACCATCTGAGCGTGTTCGGCTACAGCACCGCCTTCACCTTCGGCTTCCCGCCGTTGCCTCGCAGTTTCTCGTAGTGAACCAGCTTGTTGATTGCGTTCACGTAGGCTTTCGCGCTGGCCTCGACGATATCCAGGCTCGCGCCGCGGCCGGTGTATATCTCGCCGTTCGGTGCTTGCAGTTTGACCGTCACCTCGCCGAGCGCGTCGGTGCCGCCGGTCACGGACTTGACCACGAAATCGACCAACTGATACTTCGCGTCCACCATCTTGTCGATGGTCTTATAGATCGCGTCGACGCTGCCTACGCCTATGCCCGCCTCTACAATGTCGCCGGCATCGGACTTGAGCCGGATCGTGGCGGTGGGAATGCCCTCCAGGCTGCTCATCACATTCATATACGCAAGTTCGTATTTCGCCGGGACGGTATACGCCTCATCCGCCACTATCGCCTCGATATCTTCGTCGAATATCTCTTTTTTCTTGTCGGCGGTTTCCTTGAACCGGGCAAACGCCTTCTCCAGTTCGGCCTTGCCAAGATGGTAGCCCAACGACTTCAGCTTCTCCTCGAACGCGTGTCGGCCGGAATGCTTGCCCAGCACCAGCTTGCTCTCGGCCAGGCCCACGGCCTCCGCATCCATGATCTCATACGTGCGTTTGTCCTGCAACACTCCGTGCTGATGGATACCCGCCTCGTGGGCAAACGCGTTCCTGCCCACAACGGCCTTGTTGACCTGAACCTCCAGGCCGGTGACGTCGCTTACCAGCCTGCTGGCGCGATACAGCTCCCTCGTATTGATGCCGGTCGTGACGCCGAACAGATCCTTGCGCGTGTCGATCGCCATGACGATCTCCTCCAGCGCGGCGTTGCCCGCTCGCTCCCCGATGCCGTTGATCGTACACTCCACCTGTCCCACGCCCGCAGCCACCGCCGCCAATGAGTTCGCCACGGCCAAACCCAGATCATTATGACAGTGCACGCTGAAGACAGCCTTGCGGGAGTTCGGGACTCGCTCGATGACACGCCGAATCATCTCGCCGTATTCGCTGGGAATCGCGTACCCGACCGTGTCCGGCAGGTTGATGACGGTCGCCCCCGCGTCGATGACGGCCTCCACGACCTGGCAGAGATAGTCAAAATCGGAGCGGGAGGCGTCCTCGGCGGAGAACTCGACATCCTCGCAGTAGCTCTTGGCGCGTTTGGTGTTGGTGACGGCTATGTCGATTACTTCCTCACGTGATTTCCTGAGCTTCTTTTCGAGGTGGATATCGGAGGTTGCGATGAATAGATGGATGACGGGCTTCTTGGCAAACTGCAGGGCTTCCCAAGCCCGGTCGATGTCGGCTGCGTTGGCACGACACAGCCCCGCGATCGCCGGGCCCTTGACGGTCTGCGCGACCGCCTTGACGGCTTCGAAATCGCCCGGCGAGGAGATCGGGAACCCGGCCTCGATCACATCGACCTTCAGCCTCGCGAGCTGCTTGGCGACCTCCAGCTTTTCCTCGATGTTCATACTTGCGCCGGGCGATTGCTCGCCGTCGCGCAGCGTAGTGTCGAAAATACGAATCCTACGTGCCATCCGACCACACCTCGTAAGCTCAGTATGCGGCTCTCACCGCTGAAATAACTACCAACCCCATGCCGCCGCGGTTCACGACAGGCAATTTCGAGCACGAAAACCCGAAACGCAGAAAGTCGGAAAGGGAAAAACCAAAACCGCCCTTGGTCCGTCACGGCTCAATTGATCCATCGGGGCTCGCTTTCGGCCCCGACGACTCACTTCGCCCCGCCGGACTCGATCACCCGCACGCTCTCCGCGGTCACGGGCTTGCCGACGCCGCTGTCTGCTGCAACCACGACGATCTTGCAGCCCTCCTTGACATCCGCGGGCATCGTCTTGACGAACACCCTCTTCTGCCGCGCCGGGCTCAGCGCGACAGTCGGTTGCCCGTAGGACGTCACCTGCGAGACCACCATATTCAGCGACTTGCCCGGCTTGTCGATCGACGAGACCGTCCCGACAAGCTCGATCTGCCCCTTCTTGAGTCGACTGAGCGCGCTAGGCGGAGCGGGCGCGGGTGCGGTCGTCGCTGCGGACGGCGACGGCGAAGACTGACCGCCGACGCTGAGCGTTTGCATCACGCGCGCGACCTCGCTGTCTACCTGCGCCGACTGGCCGGACGGCCCGACTATCCCCACGCCGAAGATCATTCGGCCGGTCTCGGTTGCGGGCACCATCAGCGCCGCCTGATACATATCGTCACCGAACATCGACCTGAGCTGGGCCGGAACCGAAGCAGCCCAATCCAGCGCGCTCTTGCCGGCCTTGATTGCCATAGTCTTCGTCACTCGAGCCCCGAAGCCCACCGCCGCGATGCCCTGCGCGCTTGATCCGGACAGGCTGTGAAGTCGTGCATCGGGCATTTGGGAGGCTGCCGCGGCCATAATGGATCCCATCATGTTGAGCGCCTGCCTGGCCGTGCCATCCTTCGGCTGAATGTCGTCGGTGGCGAACACCACGTAGACGAGGTTATTGGCTTTGTAGGAATCGACCATGCCGTTGATCCGGCCCAGGTTGAGCGAGATCGGCTCACGGGGTGTCGGCAGCGTGACCGAGAAGCCATAGTTGGGATAGCTGACGACGCCCACGTCTTGGGCGTGCGCGGGCACGGCAGCGCCGAACGCCGCCGCCACGACCAGAAACATTATAGTTGCGCTGCGCATATTTTCCGCACCTCCGCTGATTGGACCTGCCCCGGCGGCAGAGCTGTCGCTTGTGAACACAGCCGATTGACTAGAGTCCCTCAATGATCCGCTGTGCCGTCTCGGCCGCGAACGCCAGGAACTTCGGACACAGCGTGTTGTGCAGGTCGCTTCTGTGCTCGCGAACCGCGCCTTGGCAGCGCGGTTCCGAACTCTCAACCTGCAATTACTTCTTTTTTATCCACGGCATCATCTTGCGCAGCTCAGAGCCAACGGCCTCTATCTCAGACTCGCGGCTGTGCCTGCGCGCCGCATTGAGCACCGGACGCCCAGCCTTGTTCTCGAGAATCCACTCGCGAGCGAACTCACCCGACTGGATTTCTGCAAGAATGCGCTGCATCTCCTCCCGCACGTCGTCGTTGATGACGCGCGGCCCGCGGGTGTAGTCGCCGTATTCGGCGGTGTTCGAGATCGAATAGCGCATATAGTCCATGCCGCCCTCGTACATCAGGTCGACAATCAGCTTCAACTCGTGAAGGCACTCGAAGTATGCGATTTCGGGCTGATAGCCCGCCTCCACCAGAGTCTCGAATCCGGCTTGGACCAGCGCCGTGCATCCGCCGCACAGAACAGCCTGCTCGCCGAAGAGGTCGGTCTCCGTCTCCTCCTCGAACGTGGTCTCGAGCACTCCGACTCTTGTCGCCCCGATGCCCTTGGCGTAGGCGAGCGCGGTCTGCTTGGCGCTGCCGGAGGCATCCTGCTGAACCGCGATTAGAGCGGGCACGCCCGCGCCCTCCGTGTATACCCTGCGCACGAGATGACCCGGCCCTTTGGGGGCGATCATGATCACGTCAACATCCTTGGGCGGCACGATCTGGCCGAAGTGGATGTTGAATCCATGCGAGAACACCAGCGTCTTGCCTTTGGATAGGCCCGGTTTGACTTCTTTTTCGTAGACGACGCTCTGGACCTCATCCTCGGTCAGAATCTGGATCAGATCGCCCGCCTTCGCGGCCTCGGCAGCGGAGACGGGAGCAAAGCCGTGCTCCACGGCCAGTTTCCAGTTCTCCGTGCCGGGCAGGTCGGCGACGATCACTTCAAGGCCGCTGTCGCGCAGGTTTTGCGCTTGAGCGTGGCCCTGGCTGCCGTAGCCGATGATTGCGATCTTTTTGCCTTTGAGCACGTCCAGGTTTGCGTCAGCATCGTAGTATACTTTTGCCGGCATGTTAACCTCCTAGCCTCCTGAGTTGTTCGGATGTCTTCAGAACGGCGATTCCGAGTATGGCCCCCAGAACCGCGAATACAACCAGTTCTATTACCAGGTTCGCGACCGAATCGAGCCCGAGCGCGTTAGTGACGACACCATAGAGCCGCCACATCCAATAGACCAGCGGCCCGATCCCGCCAAGCAGAACGCCTGCGATAACCCGCCGCGCGGCGCATTTCTCGTGCGCACCGACCAGCGCGCCGATTATCAGCCCCACCAGCGGCCCCGCCACCGCGGTAAACAGCATCACCCTCTCGACCGCATTCGGATCAACGAGTTCCTTCATTCCGCAATCAGGTCATCGCCGTGTGCGAGCCGCGCGCCATAGCGATCTTGCCCGTTCGCACGACCTCCATTATCCCATACGGCCTGAGCAGGTCCTCGATTGCATCGACCTTGTCGATCCCGCCGGTGACCTCAATCGTGAACGAAGTGTTCGAGATGTCGATGATCTTGGCGCGAAAGATGTCCACGATCTGCATTATCGCGGCGCGGTCGGAGGACTCAGCCTTTACTTTTATCAGCGCAAGCTCGCGTTCGACCGTCGGAATCTCGCTGTAGTCGACTACTCTGATTACGTCGATCAGCTTGGAAGTCTGCTTATTGATCTGGGCAAGCGTCGAATCGTCGCCCGTCACCACGATTGTCATGCGCGAGACGGTCGGATCGTCAGTGATGCTTACGGCCAGTGATTCGATGTTGAAACCGCGCCGCGCGAACAGCCCCGACACCCTCGCAAGCACGCCGGGCTTGTTCTCCACCAACACGGTTATCGTGTGCTGCATCGGTCTTCGCATTGTAGTCCTCGGTCTGCGGGACTGTCACCCGCTAGCGCTGAGTAGGTCGGGTCTGGCGACCGAGTCGAAGCACGGCTTCGCTGCAGCGCCCTTCGATTCGACCCGAATCAAGTTCAGCGCTACTCAGGGCTATCGGGTTAGCGTCCCTTGTGCTGCCTATTTGCTAATCCCTGTTGCCTCACCTCGGCCTGTTGACCATCATCTCTTCGATCGACTGGCCGGCGGGAATCATCGGGAACACGTTTTCCTCCGGGCTGACGTGAAAGTCTATCAGGGTCGGACGGTCGTTGACCTCCATCGCCTTGGCAAAGGCGTCATCGATCTCGTCGGCCTTGGTCACGCGCATCCCGACCGCGCCGTATGCCTCGGCGAGCATCACAAAGTCCGGCTGGGCGGATATGTCCACTCCGGAATAGCGCTTGTTCCAGAAGAGCTCCTGCCACTGGCGCACCATCCCCAGATACCCGTTGTTGAGCAGGACGATCTTGATGGGCAGCTTATGTTCGACCGCGGGCGCGAGTTCCTGAAGGGTCATCTGGAACCCGCCGTCGCCGCAGATCACGAAAACCGGCATGTCCGGGCAGCCCACCTGCGCGCCGATTGCCGCCGGGAAGCCGTAGCCCATCGTTCCGAGTCCGCCCGACGACAACCACCGCCGCGGCTTTCTAACCTTATAGAAGAGCGCGGAAAACATCTGGTTCTGGCCCACGTCTGTAACGATTATCGCCTCGCCCTTGGTGAACTCCGAGAGCTTCGCGATTACGCACTGCGGCAGCACCGTATCCCCGTCCACCGGGCACTGGAGCGCATACTCGCTCTTCCACTGCATTATCTGCCTGTTCCAATCGGTTTCGCCGCGCGGTTTGACTTTCTCGACCAGCTTCGCGAGAACTTCCTTGCAGTCCCCGATGATCGCAACGTCCACCGAGACCATCTTTTCGATTTCAGCCGGATCGATATCGATATGAATGACCTTGGCCTTGCGCGCAAACGCAGCCAGCTTGCCGGTCACGCGATCGTCGAACCGCGCGCCGACCGCGATCAGCAAATCGCACTCGTGGACGGCGTGGTTTGCGTAGGCGGTGCCGTGCATTCCGAGCATTCCCAGCGAGTGAGGATGGTATTCGTCGATCGCGCCCTTACCCAGCAGCGTGTTCGCGACCAGAATGTGCGTCTTTTCGGAGAGCTTCGTCAGCTCCTCGGACGCGCCGGACGAAATGACTCCGCCGCCTACATAGAGCACCGGCCGCTCCGACTCGTCGATCATCCTGGCAGCCGCATCGATCGCGGACTCGTCGATGTCGACGTGCGGCGAATATCCCCGCATCTTAACTTCCTTTACGGGCTGGTAGTCGACCTCGGCAAGCGACACGTCCATCGGCACATCGATCAACACCGGGCCCGGCCTGCCGGTTGCAGCGATATAGAGCGCCTCCGCCACCACACGCGGCAGATCGTTTGCGTCCTTGACGAGGTAGTTGTGCTTGGTGATGGGCATGGAGATGCCGGTGATGTCGGCTTCCTGGAAAGAATCCTTGCCGAGCGCGGTGGTGCGAACCTGACCGGTAACCGCAAGCATCGCAACAGAATCCATGTGCGCGGTGGCAAGGCCGGTTACGAGGTTCGTGGCACCCGGCCCGGAGGTTGCAAAGCAGACCCCCACCCTGCCGGTTGCTCGCGAGTAGCCGTCCGCGGCATGTGCGGCGCCCTGCTCGTGCCGCATCAGCATGTTCGTTATGTCCTTTCGGCCATACAGGGCATCGTATATCGGGATCATCACCCCGCCCGGAATGCCGAACACCATATCCACGCCCTGGTCCACCAGCGACTGGATCAGGGCATTTGCTCCATTCATTTTCACCTTGCTGAACTCCTCGACTCCGCTCGTCCTGGACATGCTGCCGTTCGTCCTGAACATGCTGTCCAGGACGCTCTTCGCGGACATGTCGTCCGCCGCGGACTGTAAGTCCGGGGAACTACCGTCCGGAACAACATGTCCCGGACGAACGTTTATTCTACAATCGCGCCCTTTGCAGCCGAGGCAACCATCCGCGCGTAACGCGCGAGATATCCCTCCTTCACGCGCGGCTCGGGAGCTTTCCACTCCGCGCGGCGGTCGGCAAGCTCTTCGTCACTGAGCTTCACATCAATCCGCTTGCCGGGTATGTCGATTCTTATTATGTCGCCGTCACGCAGCAGCCCAATCGGGCCGCCGGACGCAGCCTCCGGCGAAACGTGCCCAACGCACACCCCACGCGACGCGCCGGAGAACCGGCCGTCCGTGATGAGCGCAATCTCCTTGCCCATGCCCATACCGATGACGGTTGCCGTCGCAGTGAGCATCTCTCGCATCCCCGGCCCGCCCCTGGGCCCCTCGTTGCGGACCACGATCACTTCGCCCTTGTTGATATTGTTCGCAAGCAGCTCCTTGACCGCGTCGTCCTCGCACTCGAACACCCGCGCAGGCCCCTCGAAGACCCACACATCCGGATCGACTGCCGACTGCTTCACCACGGCTCCATCCGGCGCGAGGTTGCCCTTCAAGATCGCCAGGCCGCCCTCCTCGTGATAGGGATTGTCGATGGGACGTATCACGTCGGGATCGAGGTTCTCGACAGTCGCGATGTTCTCGCCGAGAGTCGCACCCGTGACGGTCATCACACTTAGGTCGAGCAGGCCCTTCCTCGACAGCTCCTTCATCACGGCGGGGATGCCGCCGGCCTCGTCAAGGTCCTGGATATGATGAATGCCGTCCGGAGGATGGGCAACTGCGGGGCTGATGGTGGTGAGGTGCGGGGTTCTCTTGCTGATCTCATTGAGCGAATCGAGGGAAAACGGCACTTTAGCCTCGTGCGCTATCGCGGGCACATGCAGGGTAGTGTTGGTCGAACAGCCCAGCGCCATATCCACCGCGAGCGCGTTCGCAAACGCCGCCGGGGTCATTATGTCACGCGGCTTGATGTCTCTGTCGAGCAACTCCATTATCTTCATGCCCGCCTGTTTGGCGAGGCGGATTCGCGCCGCGTGAACGGCGGGGATCGTGCCGTTTCCGGGCAGGCCCATGCCAAGCGCCTCCGTGAGGCAGTTCATGGAGTTGGCGGTGAACATCCCCGCGCAGCTTCCGCAGCCCGGACATGCGGCCTCTTCCATCTTGCTCAGGTCTTGCTCGGTGATTTTGCCGGCCATAACCGCGCCGGCCCCCTCGAACATCTGGGAAACGGATATGTTCTTGTGCCGCCAGCGACCGGCCATCATCGGCCCGCCGCTCACGACTATCGTCGGGATATTGATTCTTGCGGCCGCCATAAGCATGCCGGGAACGATCTTGTCGCAGTTAGGAATGAGCACGAGCGCATCGAACGCGTGCGCCTTGGCCATGCACTCGATCGAGTCCGCAATCAGCTCGCGCGTTACCAGCGAGTATTTCATGCCCTCGTGGCCCATGGCGAGGCCGTCGCAGACACCGATCACACCGAACTCCATCGGCGTACCGCCCGCCATCCGGATTCCGGCCTTGACCGCCTCGGCGATCTTGTCGAGGTTGATGTGTCCGGGCACGACCTCGTTCCAGGAATTGGCCACGCCGACCAGGGGACTATACATCTCCTCGTCGGTGTAGCCCATCGCTTTCATTAGCGACCTCGCGGCCGCCCGCTCCAGACCAGTACGCAACACGTCGCTTCTCAATGGTCCATTCCTCCTACCAACGCCTACTGCGTCTGCGCTGATTCGGTTCAAAAACGAATTACGAGTTACGAACTACGAGCTACGGAATTCCGTGCTGATGACTCGTAACTCGCAACTCGTAACTCGTAACCGAGAGTCGCTATATGTTAGCACAGCCGCAGTACCACGGTCAAATATAGCGTATTCGCCCCACTGCGCCGGCAACCATGATGCCCAGCGAGATCAAAGGGATCGGCGAAGGAACAACTAGCCGCGCAACCACATCCAACACGCCCGACGCGGGATGCGGTCCACCGCCCCTGACGACCAATGCCGCCACGACCATCCGCCCCCCGACTGCTCCGACTGCCAGCGCGATGCCGGCGATCAATTCGATGCGCAAGCCGCGCTTCCGATTGGCTGCCCGCAGCATCATTTCTCCGGCGAATGTGCCGTACGCGGCGGCTACAAGAAGCACATAAAACCCCAAGAACTCGACGCCCCAACCGGCAACCGCGCCGAACAGTAGACCCATCACCGACACGAAGACGGCCTCGGCGAGCGACGGCGCAGATAGCGTCCGGCCGACCTGCGCTGCGCAGTCCCGGCATTTCATCCCGACCGGCGTCTGCACCAGGCATTTCGGGCAGATCGGCACGCCGCACGACGCACACCTCAGCGCCGTTTCCACCTTGGGATGCCGCGCGCACGTTGTGGCATTCCGAACCTCGTTCATTGGCAGAGTGAGTATACCAAGCAATATGTGTAGGGTCAAATGCACATTGCCAACAACCGCCCAGCCTGCTAGAATTAGGCCATAATGTCCAGCCGTCCGACATTCGACGAAACATATATGGAAGTGGTCAACGTGATCGCGAAGCGCTCGACCTGTCTGAGGCGCAAAGTCGGCGCGGTGATCACTATGGACCGTCGCATCCTCTCGCACGGCTACAACGGCGTCCCCGCCGGTCACGAGCACTGCTGCGACACCGGAAAGTGCCTAAAGGATCTCGCCGGAACCGAGGAATACAAAGTCTGCGTTCACGCCGAGCAAAACGCAATATGCCAATGTGCCAAGCGCGGGCTCGCTGTAGAAGGCGCGACGCTCTACGTCAACGCCGACGTCTGCATTACCTGCGCCAAGCTGATCGTTTCGTCCGGCATCGCGCGGGTCGTGGTCGCGCGCGATAACAGGGGCAACGGCGACGGACTCGAATTGCTGCGCAAGTCGGGCGTCGAAGTGGTCGAGTGGCCTCATGGCTAGTCGAAAGTCCAAGTTCGAAAGTGGAAAGTCCGGAATGCCCACGCCGGTGTTTCGGGATTTGAGTGAAGCGCAGCGGAACGCAAATCCCGAAACCGGCGCGAAGGCTGCGATATTCGACATAGGCGCGACGCTTGTTACCGGACCGCCCGTCGCCCCGAACAAGGTCATTGCGAGGCTGCTGGGAGGAGTTGAAGCGGCGGAGGTCGCGTCGGTCATCATGACCCGGCAGTTCGTCTGCGCGGACGAAGTGTGCCGGGCGCTGGAGGCGCGGTTCGGCAGAATGAGTGACGAAGCGCGGCTTGGCATCGCGAAGCTTTGGAAGATGCAGTCCGAAGCAGCCTTCGAGCTGGACGGCGCCGGCGAAACAGTGCTCGCGCTGAAGCGGCGCGGGGTGCGGATAGGATTGCTCTCGGACATCTGGAACCCGTATTACGAAGCAGTGAAAAAGGCGCTCCCGGAGGTGGTAAGGGCGGCGGACGCGATCGTGCTTAGCTGCCGGACGGGCGCTCGGAAGCCCGACCCGGCCAACTTCCTAGCGGCGCTCGACGAGCTCAATGTCGAACCGGAGCAGGCGGTAATGGTGGGCGATACGTACGAGCATGACATACTGCCCGCGCTGCAACTGGGCATGCGGGCTGTGTGGGTTCTGGCCAGGCCGGATCGAGAGGCGAATTCAATCATCGCGGTTCTCAACGGCCGCTCCCCCACCCCGACCGCGGCCGTCCCGTCCATCGCCCACGTCGCCGCCCTCAAACTTTGGCAATAGGAGGCTCGAATGCACATAGAGCGAGTTGAACGGCACGGCGTTGACGAGCTGATTGAGAACATGCGGCGCGTGTCGATGCTGACGCGCCCGGATGAAAGGCCCTACCGCGACGCGAGAATGGAGCTTGTGATGCTGCACACCAACGATATCGCGCCGGCCCAGCGCTACGTGCTCACGCAGGAGCTGCTGAAGGTGCGCGACCTGCGATGGGCGCTTCGCGAGCACGATATCGACCTGTTTAAGCTCGACGGCTACGTCACGCTTTGGATCGAGGGGTATGACGACCCCATTGATCTGCTGCCGCCTGTGGTGGAGCAGTCGGCTGAGGCGGATTCGACGGTCGTCAACATTCTCAATGACGGCATGCATCGGGTCTATCTGGCGCGTATGGAGAGATCGCCCATCCAGGTCGTCTACGTCAGGGATGTGCCAAAGCAGTTTCCCTACTACGCCTTCCCGCTCGTCAACGGCTGGGACGATGTCGAGATAGTGAGCGAACTGCCGGAAGGTTATATAAAGAAGTGGCACCGCATCAAGGACTACAAGAGCCTGTATCGCAACTTCAACAGCGGGTTTCGGAATGTCGGCGGCCCACGAGGTAACTTCACTAATGCAGGCAAGTGAGGCCAACAATTCCGGGCAGGCTGAGCCTGTAGAAGCATCGCTTGTCGGACAAGCGCAGGATGCTCACGAAGGCGAATTGGAGTTTGTGCCGCTGCATTTCGCCGACAAGCTGCGGATTGTCAACCCGCGCGGGCGGGTGGGCGTTATCACGCTGTGGAGTCGCATCGACTTTGTCGAATGCAAGCTGCGGGAGATGGGCATCGACCTCGACGCGGCAACCTCCAAAATCGCCGTTATCGGCAACCTCTACGGCAACGGCATCCCTCACCTGCTTCGAAACCTGCTCTACAACCCCCAGATACGCGACCTCGTGATATGCGGCGCGAACCGATCGGGCAGTCGGGAAGAGATTATCGCCTTCTTCGAGGAGGGTCTCGAGGAAATCGTCCACCTGGGTGAGACGGTCACGCAGATCAAGAATACAGCGAGAATTATAGACAATCTTGTACAGCCGGAGGCGTTCGCCGAGAAGCCGCGGATCGTCACAGTCGGCGATTTGCGTGACAAGGTTTCGGTCGAGAACTTGTGCAGATACATACATGATCTGCGGCCCGGAGAGCCGGCGACCCGCGAGCGAGTCCGGATCGAACTGCCGGAAGTCAAGATCACACACTTCCCCAGCGAGCCGCGCAATCACAACATCGTTGCGGACACTCCGCTTGCGGCCTGGCGCGAGCTGATCTTCCGGCTTGTGCGGTTCGGGCACCTCGTTCGATTGCGCAAGGGTGATCGCCAGGAGCTGCAAAACGTGCGAGCGGTCATCCGTGACCCGAGGATCGATGACGAGGCCCAACTGCGCGAGTTTGGGTTCTCGCTTGAAGACCTGCTGCAGTATCAGCGGGATATGCTCGACGCGGCGCTGCCCCAGGATCAGAGTTACACCTACGGCAATCGAATTCGCGCGTATTTCGGCTTCGACGCGCTGGACAAGTTTGCCAAGAGGTTGAAAGAAAACCCGCAGGATCGGGACTGCTACCTTGCGCTGTGGGACAGTCGATATGATATCGACGCCGACGACGCTCCGTGCCTGGTGTCGCTTTTTTTCCGGGTCTACGACGAACAGCTCACGCTTTCGGCTTGCTACCGTACGCACAACGCACTGGACGCATGGCTCAAAAACGTCTACGGGTTGATGAAGGCGCAGGAGATCGTGGCGGTAGGGGCGGGGCTGGACATCGGCCCGCTGACGGTGATCAGCCACTCGATCAGCATCGACCCCTCCAAATACGACCTCGCATGCCGCGTCGCCAACGCCAAGGGATTCCAGATCGATATGGACCCCAACGGGCAGTTTCTGGTCTCGGTGGATAGGGAGGCGGGAGAGATCGTCGTCCAGCACATCTCAAACGACGGCTTCCTGCTCCACGAATACCGCTCCAAAAACGCCGAGCGCATCCAACACGAACTCGCCCGCGACTGCGCGCTCTCCGACATCAACCACGCCCTCTACCTCGGCCGCCAACTCGCGGAGGCGGAGGCAAACCTTAACGAAAAGGGCACAGAAGTCTAACAGCCGCAATGCGCGCGCCACGTCGTGCTGAACTTGGTGTTGCGGGATTTGAGTGAAGCTCGGCGGAACGGAAATCCCGCAACCCCACACCGCCCGTGCTGGACTGCGGCGTAAGCCGCCGCTTTGCACGCCGCGGACCCAACTCAAAGCTGCACCCGACTCAGCGCTCCAAAGCCCTCCACGCTCGCAGATCTCCGCCCTTCGCTTTCCATTCTGCGCCTCGGCCACCTTCGACTGTCGAGCGGCGCGCTGCCGCCGGTTGAGGCTCTGTTCGCTCAACCCACAACCGGTTTGGCAAACCGCTGATTGTTGGCACCCTATTACCAAGGGAAACCGGCGGGGGCGAGGTGCGAAAATGGCCAGGATGTGGGCGTTGGCGACGACGATGGCGGTTGCCGCGGTGCTGGCGGCGGCATTGGCTGGGCCTTGCGACGGGCTGATGCTGATCTCGCGCAGCACCGAGGTCGATGTCGGCAAGCAGGTTGCCGAAGAAATCATCGACGAGTACGGCGGGTTGAGCAAGGACGCCGCCACAAACGAGCGGGTCGCGCGGGTCGGCGCACGGATAGCGGCGGTTTCGCCGCGTAAGGACGTAACCTTCACCTATCAGGTCGTCAACTCGACTGTTATGAACGCGTTTGCCGCGCCGGGTGGGCCGGTGATAATCACGCACAAGCTGGCGAGCATGATGACGACCGATGATGAACTGGCGTTTGTCCTGGCGCACGAAACCGGCCACATAACCGCCCAGCACGCGCGCCAGATGATGAATCGGTCGCTTATAGCGCAGGGATTGGGTCTAATCCTGTTTCGAGGAGCAAGCTCAGCAGTTCGGACCGGCCTGGATGTCGCCTACGCGCTCAACGACCGCGGCTATTCGCGCAATCAGGAATACCAGGCCGACGACTACGGCATCAAGCTGATGCAAAAGGCAGGCTATAACGTCGAGGGCGCGATCACGGCGCTGGCAAAGCTGGACATGGACACCAGCAGGGGCCTCAACAAATACCTCGCCACCCACCCAGACACCCCTCGCCGCATCGATCGGATAGGAAAGATAGCGGGCATTCCAACCGCGCGGCAGCAGGAGCTGATAAAGGACGCAATAGGGAATGCACGATAGAGGGCAAGCGGCACGGTCCGTCATTCCAAGCGCAGCGATGAAGCTCGCAGACTCTTCGCCGCGCTCGGAATGACAGGACTTGGCAGACCTAGGTAACGCGCCTTGCCCGATCTTGATGACGTTGGCTACTCGAACTTGAGCTGAAGCGAGCGCCTGGCCCAGTCGCTGTCCGGGTAGGATTCCTGGAGCTTCCTCCACGCCGCCATCAGATCATCCAGTGTGCCGGTACTGCTTTCGTATTTGGCCGGCCCGATCCAATAGAGGTTCTCCGCGTGGCGGAGAGGATCGTGTATGGTATGCTCCAACGCCTGCTCGAAGAGTTCGACGCTGCGGTCGAATTGGCCGCCGTGGTAGAACCGCAGTGCACGCGCCAGCGCGAACTCTGCCAGAAACTGGTCGGGATTCAGAGACCCAAACGACCGACGGTATTCGTTGCCCTCGACGTCCTGCCACATGACGGCCGGCGTCCAGTGAGCGTGAAAGCGAAACGGCGCGCCAACGTCTTCGTTGACGTTGAACTGCACGGGTACCGTGTGCTCGTTAATGAACCGCGACACGCGCGGGTCCGGATAGGTGTTGGCACCCATATACCGGCAGCCGTGTCACCCAGGGTTGAACAAATCGATAAGGAGGTCTTTGTGCTTTTCCCGCGCTTCCGCACGGGCCTCCTCGAGCGAGGAGCGCCACGTCACCACCCCGATCATCTCTTGCATGTCACGCACCTCCAGTTCGAGTGCTTATTACCCGTAGCGCGGAAATGGGAATCATTCTCAAACCGGCGACCTTCGATACGCTCGTTCCTCGCTGCTCAGGCCGTGCGGGCTTGGCGAAGAATGTTCAGTCTTCTGGGAATGTCCAGCCCGCTAGCCCTGAGTGCGAAGCGTATCGAAGGGCGGTCAAGGCTCCACCGCGCTTCGACACGACCTTCGTTGGCGGTCTACTCAGCGCTAGCGGAGTTCTGTCCCGCAAGACTGAACAGACACGCTTGGCATCGTGCCCTTGACAATTGGGCGGTTCGGGACGCATACTGCGGCGTGGGGGAAGTAATATGAGATCGCCTAGATTGCTGCTGTATGCATTGGCGCTTACGCTTGCCGGCGCGAGCGGGCTGCCCGGCTACGCGCTGGATATGCGCGGGGATACCATCTATATGATCTTGGTGGATCGGTTCGCTGACGGCGACCCCACCAACAACACCGCAGTCAACCCCAATCAATACTCCCCCGATCACTCCGAATGGGGCAAGTATTTCGGCGGCGATTTGGAGGGCATTCGTCGGAAGCTGGACTACCTCAAGACGGTGGGCGCAACGGCGATCTGGGTCACGCCCTGCTGCCAGAACGATCCCTACCTGCTCGCCGGCGGGACACCCTACCACGGCTATGACATGAACGATTTCTATCGCGTCGAGCCCCATTTCGGCGATTGGGCGACGTTCGACGCGGTCGCGAACGGTCTACACGCCCGTGGAATGAAGCTCGTACTCGATGTCAACCTCAACAACGGAGGTTACACGGGCAGCGGGAACCTATGTCGGGTATACAAGGACGGTGCGGTCGTCGCCCAGTATAACCGCGACTATCGGAACTTCTACCATCACCTCGGCACGATGACCGACGACAAGTGGAACGACCCCTACTGGGTGCTCAACGCCAACATATTCGGCATGGCCGACCTTAATCAGGATCAGCCCCCCATCCCGCCTTACCAAGGCGGGGCATGGTGGGGAGTGCGCAGATACCTTCTCAGCGCGGTGGCGAAGTGGGTTTGGCACGGGGTGGACGCGTTCCGACTCGATGCGGCCAAGCACGTGCCGGTCTGGTTTGTGCGCGAGTTCACCGACGAGATGAACAGGTTCGCAGGATGGCTGGGCAGGCCCGGCGCGTATGCGTTCGCTGAGTATTACGGCGGCGGCGCATGGGACCCGTGGAGTGTGGAGTGGTCGCGTCAGGCCGGTGCGGCGCTTTTCGACTTCGAGATCGCAAGCCATATTCGCAACGTCGAACTTGAAAATGAATCGTTCTGGGACCTGTGGAACGTGATCGCGAACAGGCAGACCGCCTATGGAACCGACGGCGAGGGCGGTCCGAACTCGAATTGGCAGGTGATATGGTTCGATATTCACGACTGGCAGCGCATGATGACCGTGCTGATGCAGAAATACGGCAGCGAGACTGCAGCGCGCAATCGCGTGGACCAGTGCATAGTGCTGGTCGAGACGCTGCCGGGCATTCCATGCATCTACTACGGCACTGAGCAATACTTGCACAACGACAGCCCGGGCACCGGCGGGATTCCCGGCGCCGATCCCTTCAACAGGCCCATGATGGAATCGTGGGACACCAATACGAGCGCGGCGCGGACGCTTTCGGTGCTGTCGGCGCTGCGCAAGAACAATCCGGCGCTGCAGTTCGGCGACATCCAGCAGCGCTACGTAACCAGCAGCATATTCGTCTATTCGCGGCAGTGGTCGGATTCGGCTGTGGTGGTCGCGCTCAACAACAGCGGGGTTGCGCAGGACATCGACGTTTCGGGCCTGCCGCTGCCGAACGGATCGTATCAGGACCTGCTGCACACGAGCACTTACGTCAACGTCAATAACGGCGGAGCGCATTTGCACCTGGAGCCGACGTCATCGTGCGTGCTCGTGCGAGGCGCGACGGGACAGAGGACGACAGCAGACAATGGAGCGGTGATGGTGGAGAATCCGGACGCTCGCGGCCGGGCAGCAAGCACGGCCGGGACGTGCTTCGATACGGTCGCCGGACGCGACCTACTGAGCACCGGCGGTGTGTCACAGTCACAAGATCCGTGCGCCGGCGGTTCGCAGATTTCGGTCGATGGGCGGAACATACCGAGCGAGTTCGCCGGTAAGCTGGTTGCCACGCAGGATAACTTCACCTGGTTTGGGGACGCGGGACATCCCGGCGGCGGATCGGAGCTCGACCGGCTTTTCGTAACCAACGACGCTTCGTCGCTTGTGATCGGCATAACGGGGAACCTGGAGACGAACGGCAACTACTGGCTGGTCTTTTTGCAAACGCAGCCGGAGGGAACTAACACGCTGTCGGCGACAAACGGGCCGCCGTCCGGAGTGATGGCGTCAATGCGCGGCACGATGATGGACGAGGAATTCGCGCCTAACTGGTGCTTGTGTATGAACACATCGGGCGGCGTGCTCTACGTCGATCTTGTCGATCTCGTCAACAATACGTGCAGGTTTTTGGGGGCGTCGGCGGTGAACTCGGGCAGCGGCGTGTTGAGCGGCGGGGTAAACCCGAACGGCGCGCTCGCGGCATTCGATAACACTAACACGGCGGGCGTGACATCCGACGCAGGGCGATCGATCGCCCAAACCGCAACCGACGCCGCAATGGCGACGACGGGCGCGGAGATATCGCTGCCGTTCGCCGATATCAGGCTTTCTACTTGCCAGGTCGGTGTAATGGTGCTTTTGACCGGAAGCACAGGCTACATCTCCGACCAGAGCTTGCCGGGGTTCGGAGGCAAGTTCTACAATCCGGGAACTCCGCCCATCGATTTCGACCGGATACCGGGAGCTCAGTATGCGCGGGTGACGCTAAGCGGGCTGCAGTTTGCAGCGCAGCCGTCGGTCGCTGCGGCTAAGGCGCTGCCTTATGGAAGCGCGGTAAGTCTGCCCGCAAGCGTGGTTACCGGCCAGTATTATCCGCTGTGGAGCTACTATATCGAAGACCAGCAGCGCGTGTCCGGCGTGAGGGTTCGAGACACGGTCACGGGCTATCTGCCCGACAAGGGGCAGACGGTTACGGTGCAGGGATTCGTAACCTACGAGGGCGGCGAAAAAATCATCAACGCGGTCGCGACGTCGTTTGGCGGGACCGGGACGATACCCAAACCGCTTGCAATGCCAAATGAGTCGGTCGGCGGTGCTTCGATACCAGGCGGGATCGGGTTGACCAACACGGGGCTGTTGGTCACGATATGGGGCTGTGTGACGGATCGGGGCACGGATGAGTCCGGGCTTGACTACTTCTACGTTGACGACGGTTCGGGTGTTTGGGATGGGACGTATCTGCCCGACGGTTCACGGCGTCTCGGAGTGCGGGTCACCATCTCGTATGTGTATCCGGAAATCGGCAGTTATGTGAGGGTTACAGGCGTGTCTAGCGTGCAGATGATAAATGGCACACCACGAAGGCGAGTGCTGCCGCGGAGCGCTTCGGACGTAAGATCCCTGTAGAAGATCTATTGGGTGGCGCGGCAGTTCGGAGCCGCGCTTGATACGATTGCCGAACACCCCCGTTCAGTACCCGGCAGACTGCCGTTCTTACACGTCTGAATAGACAAGTGTCTGTTTGGAGCTGCGAGGTAAAATGTCCCGGACCCACATCGTCCTGAACTCGATCGGGGGTTGTCGCGCCGCTGCCAGGTACTGAATCCAATTGGCATGACGAGATTCCCGCAAGACTGGGCTTTTTCCTGTCAAAAACCGGTATTGACAAACGGCAGAGCCGGGGATATAGTGCAAATGCTTGACACAGCGATCAAACGCGCCTCATACATAGCAAAGCCCAAACGAGGAGGATGGAGATGAGAAAGGTCCTGCTGCTGATGGCCATCGCAATGATGGCCGCACCTGCAATGGCCGACTACTACGTGGCCGGCGACTTCAACGGTTGGAACGCCGCAGGCAATATCATGACCGACTGCGGCGGGGGTGTCTATGCCGTGGACCTTGGTGATCTGGTCGGGCGCCACGAGTTCAAGATTACCAACGGCACCTGGGATTGGAACTACCCCGGCCCCAACAGTTGGTTGTACGGAGACACGCTTGGACCGACCGTGATAGTGTTTGACACGAACACGTACGCGGACGGCTGGTCGCCCACCACACTGAGGATATCGGTCGGCTCGGACTGGGAGTTGTCGTGGAACGTTGTCGGCTCGTTCTGCGGGTGGAACAACGCCGATCCGGCGTGGACCATGACGCTGGGGCCGGACATGAACTTCACCAAGGTCGCCAGTTTCGCGCCCGGCCACTACGAGTTCAAGTTCGTTGTCACGGGCACATGGGACTCGATTTCGTGGGACAACCGCAGCGTCAATACGGCCAACTGGTCCATAGACGTGGACGAGGCTCACCCGACGTGGGGCTTTTATCTGGACCCCGTTGCGGGGGTGGTGAAAGTGGAGTCGATTCCGGAGCCTTCCAGCCTGCTTGCCCTGATCGCAGGTCTGCCGATTCTGGCAGTTTTCAGGAAGAAGCGCTAATCCGCTGACGAAATACACTGGCCGAATCTCCGACGCCGCCGGCAGGCTGCGCCCGACTTGGGCTTGGCCTCGGCGGCGTGCCGTTTGGCATCAATTTCCAGGGGGTGTTTTGTATGAGACCGATTCTAGTTGCGGCGTTGGTGATCGCGCTGGCGTCGACGGGCGCGTTTGCCGTCACGTTCGACGGCAGGTCGATTCCGACCGACTTTGCAGGATCGCTGAAAGCGACGCAGGCCAATCCGACCAGTTTCGGCGACACCTGGGGCAATGGAGCCGGTTCGGAGTTGGACCAGCTTTATGTGGCCGCAGGCACTCGAAACGGGCTGAGCGGCCTTTACGTCGCCATCACGGGCAATCTGGAGCCCAAGACCAGTCCTCCGGCAAACGCCTACGTTATCCTCATTGAAGCGGCGCCGGGCGGCAGCAACGTGTTGACGCCCAAACCGGGCGATCCGAACGTGCCCGACGCGGTCGCGTACCTAAACGGCACCACTCTGGACGTGGGCTTCAATCCGACCTGCGCAATCACGTTCAACAACTGGGCGAACACGGTGTATGTGGACGCGGTCGATTTGATTTGGAACCAAGGCCGGTATCTGGGCTCGCGGCCGGTCAACGGCGGCGGCGGGATGCTCCAGTATGCGCTCGGCAGCGAGTTTGCATTCAACAACACCAATACTGTGGGCGTAACGAGCAACGAGACAAAGACGCCGGAACAGAATGCCGCCGATGCGGCGACTGCCGGCACGGGAATGGAAGCGTTCTTCTGCTGGGCCGACCTTGGCGTAAATCCGTGGGAGGCTCCCAGCAGCGTCAAGGTTATGGTACTGCTGGACAGCAAGACAGGTTATATGTCGAATCAGACGCTGCCCGGCATGGGCGGCGGGCAGGCCAATCCCGGATTCGCCGGCGGACCGCCGGGCGGGCCGGGTTCGATGGTCAACTACCAGAACATCGGGGGCAATCAGTTCGTTGCCGTGGACATCTCCACGCCAATTGCCGGCACTCCCGTCCTGGAGGGAGCCGCCATACCGACCGATTTCGCCGGGCATCTGGTCGCTACGCAGGACAATCACACCGGCTTCGGTGACCGCACAGGAGACGAGGGTTCGGAGCTCGATCAGTTGTTCGCCACCCAAACGAGCACCGGCTTGGACATCGGGATCACGGGCAACCTCGAAAACGGGGGCAACTTCTGGCTGGTGTTTCTGGAACTCGGCCCCGGCGGATCGCAGGTGCTGCAGGTGCCGGACGGGGTGGGGCCAATGTCGGGAGTCCTGCAAGCGATGAGAGGAACCAGGTTCAACAACGGTTTCGCCCCTACCCACGTCCTGTGCATGAACATCTATGACGGCTCGCTGCACGTTGACCTGACCGATCTCAAGAACGGCGTCAACCGCTACGTCGGCCACGCGCCGGTCAACGGAGGCAGCGGCAATCTCGCCGATGGAGACAACCCGAACGGCATACTGGTTGCGTTCGACAACACGAACCATTTGGGCGTAACAGGCGAGAGCGCAAGCGGGGCTGCGACAGCCACTACCGGCGCTGAAATACACCTGACGTGGGCTGACCTAGGCGGAATGGCGTGCGGCGTGAAAGCAATGGCACTACTGACGGGCAACCTGGGGTTCATCTCCAATCAGGCTCTGGCGCCGTTCGATGTGGAAACGCCATCTTTCGGCAACCCCCCGGCCGATTTCAGCGGCCAGACAACGAATCAGTTTGTGTCCATACCCATCACGCTTCCGCCCTATACACCGTCAACCCTCGACGAGGTTCGGATTGCGCCGGAGGGTTCACAGGTGACGTTCACGAACGTGTGGGTGTCGGCGACGTTTGCCGAGGAAGGCAAATACTACGTCCAGGCGGACGGTTCGCCGCTTGCGATTGCGGTCTACGACCCGGTGACCTCGCCGGGCGAAGGCGCAAAAGTGACTGTTGATGGATTCGTGACGCGGGTCGGCGGCGCACGCGCTGTTGCGGCATGCCAGACAACCGTCGTGGAACCGCCGGGAACGAAATCCGTCAAGCCCTACGCTATGAGCAGCAAAGCTGTCGGCGGAACCGGCAGCGCGGGAGTGGCCGGGCTGACAGACGGAGCCGGGGCGCCGAACCTGGGCACCCTGGTCTGTGTTTGTGGACGAGTCACATACGGGGACCCATACGAGATGTATTACTATCTCGACGACGGGGCGGGGCTGAAGGACGGCACCACGCACCTCGATTTCTACCTCAACGAGGTGCCCAACGTCGGGATCAAGGTGGTAGGTCCGCACGGGCTATTCGGCGGCGAGTTTGTTCGAGCGGTCGGTATAGCTTCGAAGTATACTACTCTCGATTCCGAGAACAGGCCGGTCGAACACGCCATGATCCAACTGCGCAAGTACGAGGACTCCCAGACGATAACGGAACCTTAGACTGCCCGCATCCTGCGATTACGGGTGCGCCAACGAGCGGGCCGCCGTATGTGGCGGCCCGCTCTGCACGGGTCCGCACCCGCCGCACCTGGTCGCGCACGCCGGTGACCGTGAACTTGATTCCGGGTCTACGCGCAGATGCTGAATCAAGGACGGCATGAGGTAGTGCGGGTCTGTCAGCGCGGGCCGGGATCATCCTGGTAGATGCGGACCTTGCCGCCGATAATCGCGAAGCTCAATCTGGCGACGTGTATCTCGAACGATTCGTCTGGGACGGCACCGAAGACGAACGGCATCGGGCCAAACAGATCGGAATAGAAGCCTGCGCACATCTCCGCCCGCAGTACGGCAAGGCCGGTGCGTATTGGTATCGTGATCGACGGGCGGGCATCGAATGCGTTCTTGGGAACACCGAGCCTGTTGACGTTGTTGACGGAGATCACTATCACGTCGCCGCGCTTGCAGACGAATCGGTCGGCGTCCATCTCGACGACATCAGGAAATTGGGTGAGATAGTACTGAAGGCCCCAGTGGCTTTGCAGCCGCAACGTGCGGCCGGGCGCGGCGTAGGTCGCATGGATCAGATCGGCGGCGGTTCGCTGAGCGTTGGCGAGCGTGCAATCCGCCCAAGCGACCCACAAAGAGATCACGGCAGCCGGAATCAGCGCCGCGAACGCGCATCGGGCGGTTGGGAACGAGGAGGGTTTGCCCTGCAGCTCGAGACGTCGTGCGATCAGGATGCCCAACGCGGGCGCCGCGGGCAGAATGGAGCGGGCGTTGACGGTCCAGTTGACCGCACCGGCAAACACGAGCGTGCCCAGCAGCCACACGGCGATCAGCGCCGAGTCTGCGTCGCGTCGGTCCCGCAGGTCGTCGGCGCCAAGCAGTATGACGCCGAAACCGGCGGTTATCAAGACCGCCATCTGGGCGATAATCGCCCAACTCGGCCTGCCGGACTCGTCAATTAGCTTGTACAGGCCCACCTCGCCGAGCCTCGCAAGCAGCAGCGCACACAACACTGCGGTGACGGCCCCACCCAACAGCGCCCTGCGCGACCAGATCAGCGGCGCAAAGAACAGCGCGGCGATCAGACATCCACCTGTGAACGCCAGCGCGCCGACGATCTTCTCGAACGGCGGCATTCCGTAGATGTCCCTGGCGTTACTGGCGAAAACGGTTGCGTTCGTGAGAAGGCCCACGCCGTATACCGCGCGACTCCACACCTGATACGCTCCGAGAACCGCCATCGGCAGCGCAAGGCAGACCGTCCACGCGCCGAACCGCTTCAGCCGAAGCAGGGAATACATCGCCAGCAGCGGGACGAGCGCGATGCCGTAGTACTTGATAAGGGCAGACGCGGCAATCAGTGCGCCGGACGCAAACAGCAGCGGCAGGCGATCCTCGTCCAGCCCGCGCACCCACAACACGACGGCCCACACCCACGTAGCCAGCATCGGCACGTCGCACATTACCGATGTGCTCGAGGCCAGAAACGCCGGTGTGAACAGACAGATCAGCGCCGCAATCAGCGCGCTGCGGCAGAACCGACGGGCGAGCTGATATGTGCCGAGTACCGCCGAAGTGGTGGGTACGAGCATGAACGCATGGAGTCCGGCCTCGCGCCAGCCGACGAACCGCGAAGCGAACGCCAAGTAGTAGCAGGCAAGCGGCGGATTCTTGGTCTGCAGCCACATCGGGTTCGGAGAGCCGCCCCAGTTGACTTTGAAACCGAACGGATCCAACGGGTCGACGACGATGTGCTTTGCGGTCCAGAGAAACATGGGATCGTCGATGTTGAACGCCTTGTCCAGAAATGGCACGAGGCACGCGAGCGTCACGGCCATCAGAACCGCCATGTCCCGCTTGTAGGTGGACCGAGGTTCCGCAGGCGGTAGATCGAGCGCCCGTTTGAGTTGTCGGTTTGTCTTGGTCATACTATGGTTGCTGAAACAAGTTCGGCATGACGACGGTACGATTGCACACTAGTGCTTACCGAGTGGGAAGATGATCTTCTGGACCTCGGGATCGTTAAAGTTGTCTTTCGTGACCACGGTTACACCGGTATCGACACGCTTCGGCACTTTCCTGCCGGCCTTGATCGCGACGGCGGCCTTCACGCCCTCGTAGCCCATCTTGTAGGGATTCTGCACGATCAGCACCTGGATCGAGCCGCGTTTGAACGCATCGAGCTCGCCGGGAATCGCGTCGAATGCGACGTGCTTCACCTTGCCCACCAGGCCTTTCTGCTCGATAACCCTCGCGCAGCCGACCGCGCCCGGCCCGCACGCGGAGAAGATGCCGACGATGCCGGGGTTGGCGGTCAGCATGTTCTCGGTGACGGTCATGGCGGTGGACTCGTCGCAGTTGGAGAAGCGAGTCGCGACGATCCTGATGCCGGGATACTTCTTGATGCCCTCCTTGAAGCCGTTCTCGCGCATGGTGGAGGTCGCGGCGCCGGCTACGATAGGCTCGACGCCGATATCGCCCTTGCCGCCGATGAGCTTGGCGAGCGCGTCCGCGGCAGCTCTGGCGCCCTTGATGTTGTCGGTGGCAATGAACGAAGCGGCGATGTCGGAATCTATGCCGGAGTCGATTGTGACGACTGGAATGCCCGCATTCTGAGCCCTCTCCACGAGCGGAATCAGGGCCGTGGAGTTACAGGCAGCCATCACGATCGCGTCCACTTTCTGAGTGATGAAGTCCTCCATAATCGTCATCTGATCGGCAACGTCGGTTTCCTTGGACGGGCCCTTGAAGATGACAGTGGCACCGGTCCGGCGGCCGGCCGCCTGGGCGCCCGCATTGACGGTCTGCCAGAAATCGTGTGAGGTGGATTTGGTAACCAGGGCGATTGTCAGGCCGCGTTTGGCGGTCGGCTTTTTGGCCGCAGTCTTGGGGCCGCAGCCGGCGGCGAGGACGATCAGAACCAGTGACATCAGCTTCGCGATGTGCTTCATTGACAGTCTCCTTGGAGTGGCTGGATGCTGAATCAAGTTCAGCACGGCAATCCGCTCATGTGCGGGAGCGCGTGCGCATGCCGTCATAGAATACGGCAACGATGATCAGAGTTCCTATCACAACCAACTGCCAGTAGTCGCTGACGTTGAGCAGGTTGCAGCCGTTGCGCAGGACGGCCATAATCAGCGCGCCGATCAGGCTGCCGCCGACGCTGCCCTGGCCGCCCATTAGGCTGGTGCCCCCGATGACCGCAGCGGCGATGGTGTCGAGCTCGTAGCCCTCGCCGGACGTCGGCGATGCAATCGATCCCACGCGCGCCATCAGCAAGATCGCGGCGATGCCGACGATGAGGCCGTTGACGGTGAAGACCTTGATCATGTGCGAATTGACGTTGATGCCGGAAAGGCGTGCGGCTTGCTTGTTGCCGCCGACGGCGTAGATGTGTCGTCCGAAGGCGGTCCTGGTCAGCGCGAAGTAGGCGACGCCGACGACGAGCAGAACAACTACGCCGAAAAACTCGCTGCGAGCACCGATCGCAAGATACGCTTTGGGAATGGGCAGCGCGACGCCGCCGCTGAGAACAAGCGCCAGACCGCGCGCGATGCCCATCATCCCCAGTGTGGCAATGAATGCGGCGACCCTGGCCTTCGTCGTCACGATACCATTGACCAAGCCGGCAAGCACCGCTACGGCGATTGCGGCCGCCGCGCCGACTATCGGGTCGCAGCCGGCCATGTTCATGCGGCCCGCGACGATCACCGAGAGCGCAATCACGGAGCCGACGGAGAGGTCGATACCGCCGGAGATCATAAGCAGCGTCTGGCCGGTCGCGATAACGATGATCACCGCGGACTGGCGCACCACAGTCAGCAGATTGTCGGGCTGCGCGAATCTGCTGTTCGCGACGGCCAACACGGCGGACAGCGCGACAAGAAACGCCAGGGGCGCCATCTTGTCGAGGGGGCGGCTGCGAGGCAACTGCTTTTTGGCTGCGCTGACGGGCATGTTCATAGAGTCTAGTTAGGTTCGGCGGAAGCAGATACCTCTTAGCCGGCTTCGACGAGGCTGGTCTCGGTCTCGATCATGCGCAGGTCCTTGATTCGTGTGCGCCTGCCGGTGTCCTTGAAGCCGGCGGCGAGCCAGAACTTGATCGCGGGTTCGTTGTTGACGTAGATGTTGGCTGCGAGGGTGTCGTGTCGGCCGCGCTCGCGGCAGAAGGCCTTGACGAAATCCACCAGGAGCTTGCCGAACCCCCGCCTGCGATAAAGCGGCCGGATGTAGAACTCCGCGATCTCGTAGCACACGCCCGCATCGCGCATCAGACAGAAACCGGCAGGCTCATGATCGGAGAGGAGGAGAAATGGGAAGCGTTCTGATTCCTGCCAGTAAAGGTCGAAGTAGGGATAGTGACGGGGAAAGTGGGGGCGTTTCTCGCCGTCGAAGCTGGACAGCTCGTCGCAGTACTCTTGAAAGAGCGTCCAAAGCTCGTCGCGCCGGTCTTCGGGCGCGATCACGATCTCGATCACGTAGATCAGCTCCCTTCGCTCAACCGGAGTACCTATTACTTCGGCAAGCGTGCACGCGGTTCCTCCGACAATCGGACAGGCGGTGTCCGACATAGCCAAAGCACCGCGCGAACAGGAGAGAAAGCGCAGATAGAACGGCCTACAAAGTATCCAGGATGCGCAGCAGTCCCTCGATAAGAAGGTCTGCCTTGGGATCGAGGTGTTCGGCGACATCCGAGGGCACTTCGCCGTAGCGCCGCAGGTGTCTCGACTTCAGCTCAACGATGTTCTCCCACAAGATCGAGCATTGGCCGCGGATTGCCGACCGCGCCTCGGCAACAGCCGGTTCGATGCCCAGTTCATCTGCCAGTTCCGTGAGCACTTTGCGCATGCGGGCAATCTCGTCCAGTAGAGCGGCTCGTTGAGGGTCCGTGAGATCGTTGCGCTCCTTGTAAAGAACGGACTCGATCTGGCGACCGCTTGCCCATTGCTCCATCCCGCAGAGCGCTTCGTCGAGCATCTGCAGCGTTGTGGAGATGCCCCGCTTGTGGGGTTTGCTCAGTTTCACTTTACCACCAGCACGGAACAGTGAGCGAGCCTGACCAGACTCTGGCAGGTGCTTCCCATAACGCGGTCGTATAAAGCCGAGTGCCCCATGAAGCCGACGACCAGCAGGTCGAAACCGTGTGCCTTGGCGAACTCGACTATCGTCTTGGCTTCGTGGCCGACGAGTATGTGCGGATGGAGCGCCACGCCCGCCTCCTCGGCCATTCGGCGGCTCCTGCGGATCGCCTCCTGGAACCTGTGGTTCTCCCAATCCTTTTCCTCGACTACCTCGCCTATCGTCTCGGCGTAGTGGGGGATTTCCTCAACGCAGATGAGGTGCAGTTCCGCATCGTAGAGCCTTGCCAGATCGATGGCTTCCGCCAAAGCCTTGAACGCCCCCTCGGAACCATCTTGAGCGTGCAGAATCTTGTTATACATTCGTGTCCTCCTGCGGTTCCGGTTGTTTCGGCTGGAACCAGCGCTGAGCGATCAGTGTGGGAACGACCGCGCTCCCGATAACCGCCGTGACCAGTGCCGTATACTGATCCTGGTTAATGATATGGTTGTTTAGGCCGAACAGAGAACATATACTGCCGAATGTCAGGCCAGTTGACATCAGCAGAGTCGTATACATACCTTCGCGTTTCCGGAAGTTGAACGCCCTGGTGAGCGGCCATATTCCCACCAGCTTCGTCGCCATCTTGACCACCAAGAACACGGCTATCATCCCGATACCCGAAGCAACCGAACCGAACTTGACGAGCGACCCGGCTTTCAGGAAAAAGAACGGGGTGAGCAATGTGAACGCCATTACCCGAAGCCTCTGGGCAAGCACGCGTTCTCTCAGGAATATCGGGGCAAGTACCATCCCGATCAGGTACGCCGGCAGTACCGCTTCGCTCTTGGCCAGGTTCGCCAGACCCCCGCAGAAGAACAGCGCCAGCAGGATGAACTTGCTCTCCGGCTCGCTGACTCGGTTGCCGACCGCGCGGAAGAACGGCGGCGCGATCTTTGGAAGAAGCCACATTGCCAGTCCGGTGACCACGGCAAACAGCACCAACCAAAGGTTGTAGTTGGCAAAGAGCACTCCCAACGCAAGGACCGTGCCGAGGTCGTTCACGAAGCACGCTGCAAGGATGATCTTGCCGAGTTCGGTCTCGTTGTAACCGGTTTCGATCATCACGGCGTAGACTACCGCAACCGAAGTGGTGGAGAGCGCCAGTCCCGCGATCTCCGCCTGCCGAAGATTCCAGCCGCACACGCAATGAGCATAGGCTATCACGCCGAGAAACGGCGCGGCAAACCCGACCAGGCCGATTGTCATACTCGGCCAAAAGTGCTTTCGCACGACAGCGGGATCGATTTCGGCGCCGGCCAGAAACGTCAGCACTATCGAGCCGGCACCGGCGAGGTAAGTGACCCACGGGTCAATGGCGAGACCGAAGAGATTGCCGCCGAACGCACCGACGACGATCTCGACCAGCGCTACGGAGACACCCGTGCGTATAGAAACTAGAGAGGCCAGCAGGGCAAGCGCCAGCCACAGTGACGACGTAAGCCATACGTGATCCACCGCGCAACTCCTTTCAGCACAGGAGTCATCATCCCATGCGGGCCGTTGCGGGTGGACTCCATCACCGTCACATAATTATACCGGTCTAAGTCGGAGGGCGTCAAGCCGGCGAGCCGATGGGTGTCTGTTCAGTCTTGCGGGACAGAACTCCGTTAGCGCTGAGTAGACGTGTGCAGCGACGGTCGTGTCGAAGCGCGGTGGAGCCTTGACCGCCCTTCGATACGCTTCGCACTCAGGGCTAGCAGCCTGCGGATAAACAGGCTCTCTTGAGCTGTTCCCGGGGATTGTGTCCAAGGACACTCATCCGGGCTTTACCTATTGGTCTGAGCAGTTTATCGACGGTTGCTGCCGTGATGACCTGCAA
>Ga0272448_1001176_pt1 | contig 36544 bp, 24 predicted proteins | sample YNPCB0191_FD_202220 | JGI IMG/M metagenome (GOLD analysis project Ga0272448, IMG submission 202220) | Hot spring sediment microbial communities from Yellowstone National Park, WY, United States - YNP-CB-019-1 | ecosystem: Environmental > Aquatic > Thermal springs > Hot (42-90C) > Sediment...
AAGAAATCCTCGGATTACTGAACAAGGTGCCGACCATAGTTGACATATATCTTGACCGGCCGGCCGTAATTCCTGAAATTGCGGCTGATGCCGTAGCCCTGCTGGCTGACTTTGGCGCCAATGATGAAGCTGTACTGGATGTGATATTCGGCAAGTTCCAGCCGGAGGGAAAATTGCCGTTTGAATTGCCCTCTTCAATGGAAGCAGTGAGAAATCAGAAGGAAGATCTCCCGTATGATTCGGAAAATCCGCTCTTTCCTTTTGGATTTGGTTTGCATTACCGGTAAAGGAATAGAAAACCTGATAAATAAATACCTTATGAGAAGAATACCCTGGCCAAGAATTGCGGCCTTACTGAGCGGAATCCTTGTTTTTTCGGTTCTTGCCGCCCAGAACTTTGATGCACGGTTCCTGCGCCGGACGTTGCGCATGGATTATATCCATTCAGGTTCTTCCGGGAAATCAGAAATTTCATTGTACCGGCTCATCGAAGAGCCTTTCTGGGGAGGACCTGTGAAAAACCTGATCGATACATTCAACTACGGCGAATGCATGGTGAAAATGTTTGATCTGAATACGAATGCATTGTTATACAGCCGTGGATTTTCCACATTGTTTAATGAGTGGCTTACAACCCCTCAGGCCAGGACGGAAGTTTTTGCTTTTGAGGAAAGTATCCTTTTGCCGTTCCCCAGGGAAAAGGTAAAAGTGGTTCGCTACCAGCGCGATAAGGAACAGGAATTTCAGCCTTTGTTCTCAACGGTTATTGATCCGGGTTCACCGGCCATTATCCGGGATCAGCTTCCTGTCTATTCCTCAGGAACGATAACCGGTGAAGGACTTGCTGAAAATACCCTCGATATAGTGATTCTGCCCGAGGGGTATACATCGGCCGAAAAGGAAAAATTCATCAGAGACGCAACCCGGTTTGCTGATAATTTACTTTCGTGGGCTCCATACAGGGATTTACGCAAAAAGATACGCTTTCGCTATGTTTTTGCCCCTTCTGATGAATCCGGCACCGATGTTCCGGGTGATTCCATATGGAAGCGAACCCTTTTTGATACCCATTTTTATACATTTGGCACGGAACGGTATCTCTCTGTGAAAAATATCTGGAAGATGCATGATGTGGCTGCCGTGGTTCCGTACGATGCTGTTTGCGTGCTGGTTAATACCACAAAATACGGGGGAGGAGGTATTTTTAATTTTTACACCGTTTGTACTGCCGACAACAACGCTTCTTATTTTGTTTTTTGTCATGAATTTGGTCATTCGTTTGCCGGCCTGGCTGATGAGTATTATGATTCGGAGGTTGCCTACGAGGGTTTTTATAACCTGAAAAAGGAACCATGGGAACCCAATATCACAACCCTGGTTCAATTTGAAAAGAAATGGAAGGACATGCTCGAACCGGGAACCCCTGTTCCGACACCGCCTTCCGATCAGTATAAAAACAAGATAGGTGTTTTTGAGGGAGGTGGATACATGGCGAAAGGCATCTACCGTCCATGGATTAACTGTTCCATGCGCGGGGTGGTGAACGATGGCTTCTGCCCGGTATGCAAAAGAGCCATTACCCGCATGGTGAATTTTATCTCAGACAACTGATGGCTGGAGAAATAAAAAACTTTCTGAAAAACCGGAGGCTGTTCAGAAAGTTTTCTGATTGTTTTACATAGCTTACTTTTCTTTATTCCTGGCATAGAAGTAAAACAATACCAGCGACAGACCGCCGAAGAGGAAAATCATGGATATATATGCAATACCCTCTTCTATACCGGTATACGTCGTAAGAAGACTGCCGGCAAGAATACCAAGAGCAATACCGGTTAAAAACATACCCAGTTTAAGGGTAGAAAGAGGGCCAAAGAAGGAAGTGTTCTTTCCGGAAAAGATGCTTGCATCAGCCCCTTTTTCTATCAAAGCCATCCTTTCTCTGTGCCGTGTGGTATAATACACATAAACCCATCCGAAAATCGTGGCAAAAAAAGCCAGCGAAACGAGTACTGCAAGAATATCATCCATAGTTATATGTTTTAATGGTTTTGCCTATTTGACGCATCTTTTCCGGTTTGGTTACATTGTTTGGTTTTCGGCTTTCGTTCTTTAATGCAGGCCTTTGCCGATGGGCATTACACTTTGGCAGGGGTCTGAAGTCGAAAAAAGTTTTGAGACATTCCTCAAACGGAATGCATTTTCATAATTTCAACGTTTTGGGAGGATATTGCGTACCTTTGAAAGAGAAGTGTAACCGGAAGAATTTTTATGCGTCTATACTGAGAGAATGGAAAAGCAGTCTGATGCATATTATATTGGTCAGGTTCTTGCCGGCAATACCGGAGCGTTGAAGTATCTGATTGATCGCTACCAGCATATGGCATTTACGCTGGCATACAGGGTGCTTAATGACGAAGGGGAAGCAGAAGAGGTATGTCAGGATGCCTTTCTGAAAGCCTACAAATCACTCGGAAGCCTGAAAAACCATACGCATTTTTCAACCTGGCTTTACAGTATTGTTTATCATTCAGCTATTTCGGCCGTGCGGAAACGGAAAATTCATTTTGTTTCCATCGAGCAGAAAGGAAACACTAATCTGAGCGAGCTGACCGAGGACGAGGGGGATGGTACGGACGAGATTGGCCGGGATCAACTGGATAAGGCCCTGCTGAAGCTTGATGAGACGGACCGGGTAATTGTTTCCCTGTACTATCTTCAGGATTACGATGTCAGGACTTTGTGCGGGGTTACAGGACTCTCTCCTTCCAACGTAAAGATTCGTTTGTTCAGAGCCAGAAGAAAGCTGTACGAAATTTTATCCTGTTATGTTTATGAAAAATAGCCAAAAAACCAGGGATATGGATGATGAATTGAGAAAAATCTTCCTTAATGCGGGAATACGGGAAGCTCCTGAGGGATTTTCCGGGAAGCTCATGAACCTGATTGCGGCTGAATCAGAGAAACCGGTAAAAACAGATTCTCCTGTCATCAGCCGCGGCATCTGGTATAGTATAGCACTCCTGGCAACTCTGAGCCTGCTTCTGGCGGGTTTCTTCGGGAAAAACACTTCCGGCTCGTCCGGTTTCATCACCGGTTTCATAAATAACGTACTGCAGAAACTGCCGGTGGTCAGAATTCCATTGCCTGATTTTCCTCTCTGGCCGGTATTTCTGAGCTTTGTATCGTTGATTGTATACCTTTCTGAAGATTATCTGATAAGGCAATTCATTAGGAGAAAACATTAAATAAAAAACGCTCCGGCAGGTTTCCGGAGCGTTTTTTAAAGTGTCAGGCTATTTATTTCTTTTTAGGTGTTTCAGCTTTTTTTACATCAAGCAGTTCAACGGTAAAAATAAGCAGGGAGTTGGGTGCAATTTTTTCCGTAGGAGGTCTCATTCCGTATGCCATATCAGGAGGAATGAACAATTTGTAGCGTGAGCCGGCAGGCATCAGCTGAAGTCCGCGCGACCAGCCGGGTATAACCTGGTTCAAATGAAACTGGGCCGGGACAGAATCGTTCATATTGCTGTCAAATACCTCGCCGTTCAAAAGAGAACCTTCATATTTCACGGTTACCAGATCCTGAGGTCCTGGTTTGGGCCCGGTACCAAGCCGTTCAACTTTGTACTGCAATCCTGTTGAATCAGTCATAACACCTTCTGCTTCCTTATTTTTTGCCAGAAAATCTTCGGCAGCCTTTTTATTGTCATCAGCCTGTTTGTAGAACTTCTTGGTGAAGTACTCCTGAATGTACGTTAATACCTGCGACTTGTCGGTAGTCACCTTTTTATCAAGAGCATCCTTTGCCCCCATAGCAAAGGCGTTAATGTTAATAAAGGAGTCCGTTCCATTGGTAAGCAGATACTGATTGGCCAGATGAACACCAATGTAGTAGCTTACAGAATCTTCTGCATTTTTAAGGGCTACACTGGGAATCTTTTTATTGCCGCAGGAACTTAATACCAATAATGATACCAGAATAAGAGAATAATGCTTCATAATACGTTGAAATTTTAATTACAGATTATTGATTTGGTGATTGTTCTTCTTCGGCAGGTGTTTCATTCTTCTGAACCGAAATGAGTTCGACATCGAAAATGAGCACCTGATTGGGCTTAATGCCACTGTTTGGCGGAGGATTTTCTCCATAGGCCATGTCGGGAGGAATGAAAATTCTCCATTTGGATCCAACCTTCATCAGCTGAAGTGCTTCAGTCCAGCCACGGATTACTCCGTTCAGAGGGAAAGTAACGGGTTCGCCGCGTTCCACAGAGCTGTCAAAAACCTTCCCGTCGGTGGTCATGCCGGTATAATGCGTGGTTACATAGTCTGTTTCCAGAGGTTTCTCACCGGTACCTTCCTTAAGAACCATATATTGCAATCCGCTGGGAAGGGTTACCACGCCTTCTTTCTTGCTGTTTTCCTCAAGAAACTTTTTGCTTTCCTTCAGATAGGCAGCATTTTCAGCAGCAAAAGTTTTTGTAAGATAAGCCCGGATGATATCATTGGCAGCCGATTCGTCAAACAAAGGCTTTGCATCCTGCGAAATCATTTGCCGGATTCCGGTTACCAGCAAATCTGTATTGACATTGCTGAGGTTGTTTTGCTTAAGACTGTTTCCCAGACTTAAACCAAGGGCATACGAAACGGAATCGAGTTCGTTCTTAAGCTGGATGGTCCCTTTTTTTGATGGTTTCTGCGCAAAGAGGATGCAGGGAACCATCAGAAGCATGAGGATGATGGATTTTTTCATGAATCAAGTAGCATTTAAAATGAAGATGTAAAGGAAGCGAATTTATTCGGGATTTTATAGAAAGTCGGCTGTTTTTTTTCCTCTTCCTTCAACCATTGGCTATATCTTTCTTGCTCTCAGCATTTCCCGCTTTCCGGGCGCCCCTGGCAGGCGCTCCGTCCGGAATCCTGCTTCCTGCATATTCCTCCTTACCTGGCCTTTGGCAGCATAGGTAACCAGAATGGAGGAAGACGCCATGAGGGAATGCAGGCGGTCAAAAATGGGCTTCTGCCATAATAAAGGCTGTACAACCGGTGAGAAGGCATCAAAATACACGAGGTCAAAACGGTGATTCGTCTCAAAATGTTCCAGCCGGGTTTTGTGCTTTATCAGATAAAAATCAGGAACAATAGATACTTCTGTTTCCCATGGTGCCTCATGAAGCTTAATAAACCAGGCAGACGGATCACCAGGCAGCAGGGCAGGGTAGTTCAGCAGGCGAACCGTTTCCATGGATAAAGGAAAAGGTTCAAGTGCCACATAGTGCACCTTCTGCCCTGTTCGGGCTGCCTCCTGAAGAGTCAGCAATGCATTTAGTCCCGTCCCGAACCCAACTTCCAGCAGAAAAATTTCTTTTTTGTTAATTGCCTGAAAACCATGCCGGAGAAATACATGTAACGACTCAGTAATGGCTCCGTGGACGGAATGATAGGTTTCCCCCGTCCGGCTGTCGGCAATACTGTGTGAGCCATCAGCCGTCAGTACTATTTTTTGCTGATCTGAATGAGCCATTGAACTGCAAATGTAAACATCCTGGTCAGACTAAGGAAAGAGCTGGCAGCAGTTTGTTTACGAAAGATGCTGATTTAATGATAAATTATTAGATTATAAAAATCTAATAAAATATTTAAGAAAAATTTTATAAAATATTATAAATCAAAATATAAATTTTTATTTTTGTTATCAAAATTATTTAAATAATATAAAATGAATACGAAAATAAGCTATTTTTTATATTATTCTTCCAACATACCATCCAAAAAGGGTACAAAAAAGATTTACTGCCGGGTAAGATGCGGAGAAAGAGTTCGTGTATTCAGTTTGAACAGGGAAGTACAGGTGGAACATTGGGACCGAAAGTCGGGAAGGGTTTCCGGTCGGGTCCCCGGAGCTCCCCTGATCAACGGATATCTTGATATGGCTGAACAATCCATCAGAGCAATCTGTGTTCAACATCCGTCCGTGCTGGAATACAGAAAAACCTTTCATAAGCTCTTGCAGGAAGAAATTGCCCGGAGGCAGACCGACTTTCATGAAGCCTTTCTGAACTTTCTTGAGCAAAGGAGCAGGGGTTATACGCTTTCAACCGTGCGGAAGTGGAAATCCCTGCTGGGCTTGCTGGAAAAATTCGCCTCAACGTCAGGTGGAACGTTGACTCTTCCCGGCATGCATGCATCGTTTCTTACATCCTTCCGTTCCTATCTTTTTCATGTCTGTGATCAGAGTGACCAAACTGTAGCAGCTTATTTCAGAATGCTGGGCTCCTTTCTGGAATGGGCGGGAAAGCACGGGTACATGACAGATACTCCGCGGCACGATGTTCGCGGATTGCTCTATCCTGCCGGATATAATAAGAACGAACAGATCCGGCTTACTGAAGAGGAAGTGACCAGATTGCAGGAGTTCATTCAAAGCGGGGTAAATCAACCGGAGGCAGTTCTTCTTCTCACTGTCTGCTATACAGGCTTACGGGCTGAAGAAATCCGGCTGTTGAAAAGGGATTCTCTTTCGGATGCAGTGCTCCATGTGCCGGGAAAGAGGGAAAGAAATATTTATCTTTCAGAAAATGAAAAAGATACCATACGATTGTTTCTGGGGTTTCTTGCCGACGGATATTACGGCCGTCCTTATCAGGCAAAACTGAATGCAATGCTGCGCAGTGGTGCCCTGAAGGCCGGGTTGCAAAGAAATGTTACCCAGATCCGGAATAAGCTGGGAGAGCCACAGGTGAGGGAATTTTCTTTCTGGAAACTGGTCACCATGGAATCTACCCGGCGAACTTTTTTGTACCGGTTAAAGCAAAAAAACCTGCCGATGGACAAGCTGCTGGAAATGTCGGGTTGCACTTCTCCGGCAGCATTGGCAAAGTATTTCTGAGGCAAAAGCAGTGTGAAGGGTTAATGCTGTACAACAAAGTATTTGTTCTTTAGCGTTTTTCCCTGCGAGGTATTCAGCCGTAAGAGGTAAATCCCGTTGGGAAGATTTCCGACATAGATTGGATAGGAAAGGCAGTTTTCGCGGAGATTTCCTTCCAGTATGGTTCTTCCGGTAATGCTGATGATCCGGAACAGCAGTTTTTCGTTCAGTCCGCTGGTGGAGACATACAGTACCTGCGAAACAGGCACAGGCCAGAGGGTAAATGGGGTGGTGTCAGGCGGCGGAGTAATGCCGGTTCTTCTGAAGGTTACCTGCAATGTGTCGTCCTGCGGGAAGGCATCCCGGGGATGGCTAAGCCATGCTGTAAGGAGATAATCGCCGGCGACAGTGAGTTCAACGGGTTGAGGAAACTCAAAATCGTAGGAATTTCCGGGCAGAAGCTCCAGTTCCGCCACGGCCATCATAAGGTCACCATTGTTAATGGATATATAAACTGTCGGATTGCTGACAGGTACCTGACTTCGGTTAAGAATACGGATTAGAGGACGGACAAATTCGCCCCAGGAGGAGTCTTTTGCCGGCCGGAGTATTTCAGCGAGGCGCAGATTGGCTGTGGTATCGGTAATGGCGGGAACCATCAGCAGATTGTCAATCCATGCAGCATCCTTTCCCCGGCTGGTGTTATTGTCTTTGCTGTATTTCCAGGTAAAAGTATGCCATCCCTGACTTACCGGCCATGATGCGCTGGTCCAGGGTATAGTTCCGCTCCTGCGGAGGACTTTCTCCTCGTCCATCAGAAAATCAAAGAAATCATAGCCTGATTCTGATGATACGCGATAGGCAAAAGCAATCTTTCCGTTTTCAGGATAAAATACACGGATTTGCATGACAGAGGATTTCGAATCGCCGGTTACTCCCGATCTGGCACAGTAGCGGCCTTCATAGGGCATCCAGGTGTCAGGCATCCAGTCGGAATCACCTCCCATAACATAGGGAAGATGATGCAGTGAACCCGATTCATAGTCGTCGCTGATACCGCCGGTGAAAAGGGTAAGGGTCTTTTCGGTTGGGTATCCGTCCACGTCGGATGAAACCTTAAGTTGTATGGAATCGCCTCCTGAGAGGCTTTCATGAACAACGCCCCCGGTCGTTAGCAGGGCAGAATCGCCGGACGCAAGTGATTGTACCGTAATTGTCTGGGAGAGAAGTGTTACTCCGTCGTTGAGTGCAGCAACAGCAAATGGCCAGGAGTTCATCAGACTGCTTCCGGTGTTGGTCACAAGGACGTTCAGGAAGAAATGCTCTCCGGGATCGGGTGAATAATTTCCGTTGCCTGTCTGGCTGTCGTCATAAATGATCCGGCAAATTTCGGGTTTGGGTGCGTACAGGGTAAGCGGGAACAGGGATGTCCATGACCCGGCAGTAGCGGATGCTGTGAGGTGCATCAATACGGCATGCTTGTTGGGTACAATATCCGAAACCTTGATCCGAAAGCCGGTATCGGAAAAAAGTTCCTGTCCGGCCATTATGGAATTGATCACAAGGACGGAATCAATTACACGAAGCAGGCTGTCGTTCGAATGAAGGGTGAGTTTCAGGTTGGCTGCTTCGCTCTTGCCAATGTTCTTTATGCGGATTCCCATGGAGAGGACTTCGCCGCGTTCGGCCCTATGGTTGTAGGAAACGCTCTGCAGTTCGTTCAGTGTGTCACCGGTGTAAACAATGCAGGCACCGGAAAGACTGGTAACCGGAATCCCTGCAATGACGGGTTTCCGGTTTGGTTTGCTGACAAAGAGAGTCACTGTATCGCCTGCATGCAACGGCTCAAAGGAAAAGGACGCAAGCCCCTGTTTCCCGGTGGTTGTGGCATCAAGTGGTTCCCCGTTCAGGCTAAGAGATGCATAGGCATCCGGTTCTGCAGGAAGGGTCAGGCTGTTAATGCCTTCCGGAAGGGATTCCGGATAAAGACAAGCCTGAGGTTCAGGTTTGCGAAGATATACCGGCAGGGAGGGATCACCCAGAAGATGGTAAACTTCCCAGTAATATCGTGTACGGGATGATCCGCTTTCCATCACGGCCAGATTCCCGGCAATAATGATCTGCCCCAGAGTTGTATACCACTCCGTGATATCCTCTCCATGCGTATGGAAAAGACGGTCAAATGCCCCCGGCGAAGTACTTTCATATTCGGGATGGGCCGATATGGTGCCAACTCCCACCGCCCAGTAATAGTCTTCATCCCAGTATGTGTCGTTGGTCCCTCCGATATGGCCCACAGCTCCTCTGCCGGCCGGGCGAAGAAGTGCCTCGCCGAAACTCTGTTCATACCCGAATGCATTGGTTCTGCAGCCATTGGTAATTACTACCGGGTATTTATGCCAGTTCTTCAGGGAATCCAGGTCGGTGGTGGTGATGTTGGGATTCATCCAGCGGTCGTCTTCTCCATGCCCGGTATAATTAATAAACCCGACTCCCCGGTTCATCAGCTTAAGAATGGAATCGCGCAGGGAGCCGGATTCGGGATGAAGAAATAGGTGGGCATTCACCCCGTTGGAGGAATTGAAATAATTTGCGGATGCATAATTAATTTGTCCGTTTCCATAAGTAGGAGCATAGGTATAGTCAACCCCGGCTATCAGCATGGCCGTATCAAGATACTCTGTTGAAGGAAGGAGGCATTTTTCGTATTCAATTGTCTTATCGAGCTGATTTTTAAGTTGCTCAGGCGTGCGGGCTGACATGCGTCCGTAATAGACTTCCGGCAGATAATCGTTGTTTCCGTCATATTCTGCATAGTAGAGATCGGTCAGGTGGCCTGATGTTTTTCCGTAAAAGGCAGGAATTACCTCATGGTCTCCGCAGATCAGGAGGTAGGTGGGGGGCGGATTGTCGGCAGAGGAATTCATGAAAATTTCCCTGAGCTTTTCGTGCATAGCTTCCGCGGTATTTCCGACCCCGTTTTCTCCTTTGTACACCACGGTTATGTGGTATCCGATCTGTTTCTTCCATTTGATAAAGGGCTGCAGAACCTGCCGGAACATGGTGTCGGCCAGAATTACGTAGGATATGGGCATACGCGTCATGGTGTCTTTCAGTTGCTGCCCCAGGTATAATATCTTGTGCTGCAGCATCTTGTTAATGGGATCCGACTTTGCACCTTCTGAGGGCGTGAAGCCTTCTTCCGGCTGAATTCTTATTTTTCGGATAATACGGAGCGTGCCTTGTACCGGATTGTAATATACCGGCCTGATGGTAAGCAATCCTATGGGCTCCCCGCTCAAGGTGCCCTGTTTTATCATTGTCACACAGGCGGAGTCAGGGTACCATGCATCCCGCTGGTAGGTTCTGATATCTGCGGTAAAAAGAGGTGAACTGCTTTCGGCTCCGGTTAACACCGGCTGAGGAATGGGAAGCAGCGGAACAGCGGGTACCGGCAGGGAAAGGAGTGTATCAGACTCAATTACAAAGTGAAAGTTTTTTATGTTCCGCAGCGATATCAGCTGATGAAAGACAGGCAAAAAAGGCTGCCCCGGAAGGTCGTCTTTTCCCATGCCCCGGCTATGCACTGTGAAGTAAGTTTGCCCCGAAACCTTAACAGTATCCAGGATCAGGGAGGGAGTTAAAAACACCAGTTCCTTGCCTGTCGCTGCATTTTCCTTTAGCAAGACAGCCTGTTCACTTCCTGCCGAAATCTTGATTCCCTGGCCATTCACAGCAAGTAACAGGAAATGCAACAGGATAAAACAGACCGCTTTTCTGGACAGAAATATCATAAACAGCAACAGAACCTTTACGAATGTAAATCATTTTGGGAAATTTGACCATAAAACCAGCCCTAATGTGACGAACATCGTAAATATGTATTTGAATGAAAATTAAATTCCAATAGGTTTTTTGAGGTAATGTACTGAAAATAAGTATTTTAGTATTTAAATTAATTTAGACCGAATTTTTTACGAATGACGGACAGAAAACGAGGCAGTTTGGGTACTTTTAAACAAACTGCAATTTTCCGGATATGAAAAACATTTACCGCTTATTATCAGGTTCGACATTCGCGGCGATAGTTTTCTGCTGTATTTTGTTGCATTCAGGTGTGGCTTTCGGGCAGAATGTTGCTGTAACCGATGTCGATGGCTACAGTCCGCATGCTTCAGCCATGCTGGACGTGAATTCTACCTCCAGGGGCTTTTTGCTTCCCCGGCTTACCACAGCGCAGATGAATGCGATCAGCGCTCCTTCCGTGGGTTTGCTTGTATTCAATACCACGGCGAATGCCGTATATATGTTCAACGGCACAACCTGGGTGAGCTTGCTTTCGTTTGGCGTTTCGAGCCTGACAGCGCCTGACGGAAGTCCTTCCAATGCATTGGTTGTCGATAACAACGGGAATATTGGCATCAATCAGACGGTGCCTTCTGCTTTATTGCATATAAAAGGAACCGGAAGCCAGCCCGACAACTACCTGCGGCTGGAGGCCAACACAGGAGGGTATTACGGCAATATTTTCTATGATTCCCAGGGAATGAAGTTTCGCACCAGGAATGCGGGGAATGGTTTTTATTTTCAGAACAGTGCCGGTAAAACAAATTTTGCTCTTCTGGATAACGGGTGGATAGGTATTGGCAGTTCAACACCCCAGGGTAAGTTTGAGATTCAGGGTGATGCGTCGATGAACGCTGATTCGGCGCTTTTTGTTGTGAAAAACCGTAATGGAGAGCCTGTTTTTGTTGTTTATGAGCAGGGGGTAAGAATTTATATTGAAGACCTTCCGGGAAAAGGGGGCAAGGGTGGTTTTGCTATCGGTGGCCGGTCTCCTTCCAAGGGAGCCCTCACGGGTGATATTATGCTGGTTACGCCTGACAGTGTGCGAATAACTTTGGAAGAGCAGATTGCCAAGGGAGGAAAGGGAGGATTTGCGGTAGGGACACGTACCCCCACCAAAGGGAGCGCTACACCGTTTATGAATGTTACCCCTGAGAATTACTGGATAGGGCAGGAGAGTGGTATCAGCAATACTACTGGGAAGTACAATGTTTTTATGGGGTACCAGTCGGGAATGGCCAATACCACCGGAATGTACAATGCTTTTGTCGGGTACCAGTCGGGGATGGCCAATACCATCGGAACGGCCAATGCGTTTTTCGGAAACCTGTCAGGCAAATCAAATGTTGACGGTGGCGCCAATACCTATGTTGGCACAATGGCGGGTATCAATACCATTGGCGGCAGTTACAATACCTTTATCGGAGGTGCTGCCGGTGCCTTATTTAAAAAAGGAAACAACAACATCTTTATTGGAGTATATGCAGGAGGCCATGGAGATTTTACATCATTGTCACAGGGGGGCGACAACAATATTCTGATTGGAAACAGTTCCGGGCAGTACCTTACCACCGGATCTGACAACCTGGCAATAGGAACATCGGCTGCAATTTTTATCACTACCGGGAATTCTAATGTAGCCATCGGGAAGGAAGCCGGCAGATCGCTCACAACCGGGGCTAATAATTTGTTTGCCGGTTATCAGGCCGGTTACAGTAATGCAACATCGGGATACAATGTATTTTTAGGCTATCAGAGCGGGTATTCCAACAACGGCGGACAGTACAATGCTTTTCTTGGCTATCAGGCCGGTTACAGCAACACTACAGGCAATTATAATACCTTCATGGGATACCAGGCAGGTTACCTGAATACAGGTGCATCGTATATTACTGCGGTGGGCTACCAGGCAGGTTATTCTCTGGCAGATTGGCAGGCAGGTACCTATGTGGGTTACATGGCAGGGAAATATAACACAGGCCGGACGAATGTTTTTGTTGGTAATTCGGCCGGATATACCGTATCAACCGGTGAGGACAATGTGTTTGTCGGCGGAGGTGCCGGCGGGGATTATGATAATTCATCCAGCAGGTTCACAGGAAGCCGGAATGTATTTATCGGTAAATATGCCGGTTTCCGTTATTTTAACGGAAGCAACAATGTATATCTGGGTACTTCAGCGGGGTCTGATGCCACCGGCTCGGGTAACATTTTTATCGGATATAGTGCAGGGCAGGGTACTACCGTATCCAATACCCTGATTATTGACAATGCCGGTGGAGGTGCTTCTTCGGCATTGATGTACGGCGATTTCAATCTGAATCAATTGCGTTTCAATGCCAATGTAGGAATTAATGCTTCAGCAAGCAGTTATTATGGACTGTTTGTCTCCGGAGGTACATCTTATGCACTTTATGTTAATGGGAATGCTTATTGTTCTGGCACGTGGTTCGGTTCTGATATACGCCTGAAAAAGAACATTGTGCCCCTTAGCGGAAGCCTCGGGAAAATTCTGCAGTTGCAGGGTGTGAATTTCGATTACCGGACGGATGAATTTCCTGATAAAGGCTTTGATAAAGGAAGACAAATCGGTTTTGTTGCCCAGCAGGTTGAACCGCTATTTCCTGAGCTTGTCAGGGAAGGTCCTGACGGGTATAAGGCCGTTGATTATTCCAAGCTGGTTCCGGTGCTGGTGGAAGCCATCAAGGAACAGCAGAAGCAGATTGAACAGCTTCAGCAGAGGGTTGAACAGCTTGAGAAGCAAAGCAGGCCATGATGCAGGGTATTTAACACCAATTAACCGGTAAGCAGATGAGAACCTTATTCTTACTCGGGATGTTTTTGATGCTGACCTGCTCCATGCAGGCCCAGAAAGGCATTATTAACAAAGGAGCCCTGATTGTGGTGAGCGGCAACGCTGTGATATCAACCCAGGGCTCCGGTGCTTCCTATATTAACCAATCGGCAGGTGCTGTTTCCGGCCGGCTGAGCCTGAACGGTAAAATTTATTTGCAGGGCGACTGGCTGAACAACGCCGATGGAGGGACTGTGCTTCTTAGCCCTTCCAATGCCGGGGAGGTGATTTTTCAGGGAGGTTCTGCCCAGACCATAGGTGGGACCCTTCCTACTGTTTTTGGCAAAATTTCTGTCAGTAATCCCGGGGGGGTATTTCTTTCCAACCATGTTTCCCTTGCCGGCGACCTGTTGCTAAACACAGGATCTTTGTACCTGTCCGATTACCATCTTACTCTTGGACCTATGTCGGCCGTTGCCGGAGAGCCATCGGAAATGGCTATGGTAATTACCGACGGAGCCGGCGAACTGCGAAAAAAATTTGATGCTCCTGCCGGTTTTGTTTTTCCGGTAGGTGATAACACCAATGTTCAAGAATATTCGCCGGTGTCGGTGCTTTTTACCTCAGGTACCTTTGCCGGTGACGCCTATGCATCTGTGCGCGTTTTCAATACCAGGCATCCTCTGAATTCCAGTTCAGCCAACTACATTAACCGATACTGGAGCATGTCGCAAAGCGGAATCACTGACTATTCGGCTGAACTGAAATTTTATTATACCCCGGCAGACGTTCAGGGCGATGAACTGGTATTGTTTGGAGGTCAGTATACCGCTCCTTTGTGGACCAAACTCAGTGCAGTAAATACGGCAGAGCATTCTTTCTCAGCTACCACGAATGTGCTTTCTGAATTCACGGCAGGGGAAAGCAGTGCATTTGAATCTACCTCGGTTGCGGAGGAAAAATTCCATGTCCGATTGTATACCTGGCGCAACAATCTGATGATTGTGGCCGATAATCCGGAGGTGCTGGGTCCGTTTGTCGGAATTTATAACCTTGCCGGTCAAATGGTTCAGACCTGTGCATTGCAAAAGGAAAAAATTAACCAGATTCAAACCTTTTTGCCCGCAGGAATTTACATTGTGAAAATGGCCGGAAGGGACAAGGTTTACACGGCCAAACTATATTTTCCGGGCAACTGAAGCAGATAATGCCTTTTGCCTCTGTAGCCTGTTGAGCGGATATTACCATAATTTTCGCTGGGCAAATGGTTGTTATCACCAATTAACTTTTTATCTTTAAGACGAAAATAACCGCACCGGGATGCACATGGTTTTTCGTCTGCGTATTGCATGTATTCTTGGGTTTGTGGTGCCATTTTCCCTTTTTTCCCAGGTTTTTGAAAAGGGGATGGTGCTGGTTAAAAATTACTCACCGATTGAAAACGGGTTCGGAGCCTGGAACTATGCTGTAGCCAGAGATCATCGCGGTGTTATGTATTTTGGTAACAACGATGACGGGGTGCTCGAGTACGATGGCGTATCCTGGCGCAAAATTTTTGTCCCCAAAGGCATTGTCTGGTCACTGGCTTCCGATAGTGAAGGAAGAATTTATGTAGGCTCCGAGGGTGATTTTGGCATGCTGGTTCCCGATGCTTCAGGGAAACTGCAATACCGATCTTTTTTGACTCTTGTTCCCGATTCAGCCCGGCTCTTCTCTTCCATATACAACATTTTCTGCCATGACGGAAAGGTATATTTTGCATCCACCGAATACCTTTTTACCTGGTCCGGGAAAACAGTCAGTGTATATGCATTCCCGCGGAGTCTGAATTCCTACTGGTCGTTTCTGGCTAATGGGAAGATTTTCCATGGATCCATATCCAGGGGGCTTCTTGTTTTTGACGGAAAGGAATTTGTTCCGTCTCCCGGAGGAGAGGTCTTTGCTTCCATTCCTGTGCAGGCGGTTTTGCCATACCGGAATGATTCCCTGGTGGTTTTTTCAAGCCAGGGAGTGCGGCTATACAATCCGGTTACCGGACAGGTGAGCGATTTTCTGAGCAGGGAAACTGCTTTGTGGTTAAAGGGCACAAATATATACAATGCAGTTTCGTTGCCTGATGGAAGGTATGCCATCGGGACCATTGAAAAAGGGGTCGTTATCATTGACCAGGAGGGAAGAATGGTCAACCACATTGACAAATCAAGGCGTCTGCAGGATGATGGCGTTACTGCTTTGTATGCCGGAAATGAGCCAACCTCCGGCCAGGGACTGTGGGTTACGCTTTCTTCCGGCATTTCGTGTGCCCAGATCTTTTCTCCCATCCGGATTCTGGGTGAAGAACAGGGGATTGAGGGAGAAATAACCGATGTTGTGAAGTTTAATGGTACGGTTTACATTGCTGCCGGTCGGAAAGTATATTATCTGAAGGGTGAAAATGCACCCGATGCTGCTTTTATTCCTATACCGGGTATTTCTTCTCCCTGGTCGTTTTGTCGCGTGCGCAATATGGGAGGGAAACAGGATTACCTGCTGGTAGCTACTGACTATGGGGTGTTTGAAATTACCGGACCCGGACAATCGGTTTCACTCGAAAAAGCGTATCATGTTCCTGCCTTTAAGGCCAGAGGTTTGTTCAATTCAACCAACAACCAGGGGACTGTGTATGTCTGCGGCCCTGATGGCCTGAACATTCTCCGGAGAATGCCCGCAGGATGGAAATTTGCCGGCACCTTCCATCAGGTAAAGGGAATAGAAACCAGAACTGCCATTGACGATGAAAATGGCAATGTGTGGATTGGTACCTATGCCAACGGAATTATCCGAATCAATATTTCGGGCAGGGATACTCTTGTGCGGCACTATGGCCTGGAAGACGGTCTGCCGACCCTGCGCGACGACAACGTATTTATTGTAAATGGCCGTCTGGTATTTGCCACTCCTTCGGGCGTGTATCGGTACAACAGTGCTGACGACAAAATTGTGCCCGATACCCTGATGGGCAGAGAATGGTCTGATGGAAGTAAGGGGGTTTTTAACTTTGTACGAATTGGCCCTCGGGAATACCTCGCAATTTGCGTTCAGGGTAGCCAGGCCTGGGTCGAAAAACTTCTGTTTACCGGCAATAGCCAGAAGCCCAGAGTAATTGAAGCTCCTTTCCGTCCTTTGACCAGAAGAATGATGTATAATGCTTACCGCGATTCCGATAGCGTTATCTGGATTGGCGTGGGAAATGAACTGTATACCATTGACGAAAAGGTTCCTTTCCGGTACGATGCCCCCTTCAAAACCCTCATACGGAACATCACCATTGGAAAAGACTCCCTTTTGTTCGGAGGATATTTTGCGGGGAATTCATCCGACACATCCTCTTTTCTTCCTTTGCTGCAGCAGGAAAAGGGAATGCTGCCGGAAATACGGTTCGCCGACAACAGTGTGCAGTTTGAATATGCTGCTTCCTTTTATGACAAGCCGGAGGAAACCCGGTACAGTTATTTTCTTGAAGGGTACCGGGATTATTGGTCGGCCTGGTCGTCTGAATCCAAAGTTTTTTTCAGCAATTTGTCACCAGGGCATTACGTATTCAGGGTGAAAGCACGGAATGTATACGGAACCGAAGGCGAAGAAGCTTCCTTTGCCTTTGTTATTCTTCCTCCCTGGTACCGGACCATCTTTGCCTACATTATGTATGTTGTTGTGGCGGTTTTTCTGGTCTGGGGCATTGTAAAATACAATACGCGAAGGCTTCAGCTTGAAAAAATCCGGCTCGAAGGGATTGTGCAGGAACGTACGGCAGAGATACTTAAGCAGAAAAAAGAAATTGAAAATCAGCGCGATCAGATTGCTGCCCAGAAAAAAGACATTACCGACAGCATTGTTTATGCCAGCCGCATTCAGCAGGCGGTATTGCCAACGGAGAAGATTCTGGCCGAGCAGGTGCCGGAACATTTTATTCTTTTCAAACCGCGCGATATCGTAAGCGGAGACTTCTACTGGATTACCCAGAAAGGGAAGCGGACTTACATTGTGGCAGCCGATTGTACCGGCCACGGTGTTCCCGGCGCCTTTATGAGCATGCTGGGTATGTCGTTCCTGAATGAAATTGTGCTGAAAAGTGATATCAATGAGCCGGCTCAGATTCTCAATGAGCTCAGGGAACATGTGATTACCCAGTTGAGGCAGACCGGTGAGGAAAACGAGACGAAGGACGGAATGGATCTCTCTCTGGTAATTATTGACAGGGAAAGGAATGTCATTCAGTTTTCCGGAGCCAATAACCCAATGTATGTTGTGCGTCCGCTCACGGAGGAAGAAAAGAAAAACCCCGTGCCGGAGTCTCAGTTACCCCGCGGAACCGTGAGAAATGAAAATTATGAATTGATGCAGGTGGATGCCGACCGGATGCCGATCGGAATTTCCGCATACCTGCATAAACCCTTCTCTCAGGCGGAACTTCCTCTGGTTACAGGATATGCTCTGTATTTATTATCCGATGGGTACGAAGATCAGTTCGGTGGCCCGCAGGGAAAGAAATTCCTTTCCAGGGCATTTAAGCGACTTTTGTTGCAGATTCAGGATAAGCCCATGGCAGAGCAGAAGCTGATCCTTGACCGTACCATAGAGGATTGGAAGGGTAACCTCGATCAGGTGGATGATATTCTGGTGATCGGGTTCAGATTATAAATCTGCTATTTAAATCCATCAATTTCCCGTTATGGGATTAAGGACAATGGAGGCAGGGTTTCAGGGTTCCAATGTTCCAAAGTTCCAGGGTTCCAATGTTCCAAAGTTCCAGGGTTCCAAAGTTCCAGAGTTTCAGGGTTCCAATGTTCCATAGTTCCAGATTTTCAGAGATTTCCGATTTCCGATTTCCCATTTCCCATTAATGTGTTCAGGTTTTCATAGCGTGATCTCATAAAGGAAATTGGAAATTTTCGGGGATTTGTGAGTTGTGATTTGAGATTTTTAAGTGTAGTATAAACAATAGCGTAAAGCGTAAGCCCTGAGCGAACGGCGAAAGGCGAACAGCGAATTTCAATTTCATCCGCATCGAATGGTGGGTTTTTTATTCCATTCCCTGACCGGCCGCTGATATATTTTTTATATTTGCGTTTTTCAACTGCGTAATTAATATCTATATGAAGCCTACTTTGGTTGTTCTTGCCGCAGGAATCGGAAGCCGCTACGGAAGCCTCAAGCAGATGGACAGTTTTGGACCCGCCGGGGAAACCATCATTGAATTCTCTGTCTATGATGCACTCTTATCCGGATTTGAACGGGTGGTTTTCGTCATTTCCCGTGCCATGGAAAAAGATTTTGCCGAATCATTTGTAAAACGCTTTCCTGCACATGTTTCCATTGATTATGTCATTCAGGAGATGGAAGACCTTCCCGAAGGATTTCATATCCCGGAAGGAAGGGCAAAACCCTGGGGCACAGCACATGCTGTAATGGCTGCACGACATGCGGTGAAGGAGCCTTTTGCCATCATTAACGGAGATGATTTTTACGGACGCACCTCCTTTCAGCTGATAAGTGATTTCCTTTCGCAGGTTGGCATTAACGAGAACCGCTTCTGCATGGCAGGGTATTATATTCGTCAAACCTTATCAGAACACGGAACCGTTTCGAGAGGACTTTGTGAAGTGGATGAGAACAATTTCGTTACTTCCATTGTGGAACGTACAAAAATCGGATTTACCCCCTCCAAAGAAATAGCCTATCTTGATGAAAACGGAAAACAGGTTATTGTTAAAGGAGATCCGTTTGTTTCGATGAATATTTTCGGTTTTACTCCTGCATTTTTTAAATGGCTGGAAGAATATTTTGTTGTTTTTCTAAGGGAAACAGGACCCGACACAAAGAGCGAATACTTCCTTCCTTATATTTTGAACAAACTGATTAAAGATAAGAAGATCACGCTCAAAGTTCTGCCAACTCCGGAAAAATGGTTCGGGGTAACCTACAAGGAAGACAAACCCTTTGTAACACAGATGCTCAAAGAACTAACAAGCCGCGGTGTTTATCCGACTCCCCTTTGGAAAGAGAATAAATAATGTATGTATGAATGATGCAGGGTTTATGCAGGCCCGGACAGCTGCCGGACAGTTTCTTCAGGCCGGGGAAATCCAATCGGTCAAACCGATCGGTTCAGGCCACATTCATCAGACATTTCTGGTCAGCCCCGTTTCGGATAAAAAGCACAAACTTGTTCTGCAGAAATTCAATACCTATGTATTCCGTGATCCGGACGCAGTAATGCAAAACCTGTTTCTTATTACAAGCCATATCAGAAAGAAGGTGGAAAACAGCAGGGGAGAAGGTGCCGGAATGCTGGTGCTGGAGCCGGTAAAAACTTTGACCGGGGAAAACTACTTTGTTGATGCAGAGGGCAGCGTCTGGCGTTGTTTGCTGTATATTCCCGACACGGTAAGTTATGACAGGGCCCCCGATGCTGCCGTGGTTTACGAAGGAGGAAAAGCATTTGGAACATTCATCCGCCTGCTTTCTGATCTTCCGGCAGAGAATGTTAAAATAACAATCCCTGAATTTCACAACCTTGATTTCCGGCTGGAACAGTTTCATCAGGCTATCCGGGATGGTTTAAAGGACCGGCGCGAAGAGACATCATCGGAGATTGAAATGATCCTGGAACGGGAAGAACAGATGAAACTGATACGAAAACTGGCTCAGCGCGGGCTTATTCCTTTAAGGGTTGTCCATCATGATACAAAGATTAACAATGTGCTATTTTCTGCCCGGAAGAAGGCATTGTGTGTTATTGACCTGGACACAGTGATGCCGGGGTTCGTGCATGACGATTTTGGCGATGCCATCCGTACCTTCACCAATACAGGGGAGGAAGATGATCCTGACCTTTCCCATATTTCCATGGATCTTTCCTTTTTTGAAGCATTTGCAGAAGGCTTTCTCGGTGCAGCCGGCGACATGCTCACTCCGCTCGAAAAGGAGTACCTGCCCCTGTCGGCGCTGGTTATGACCTACATGCAGACGATACGGTTCCTGACCGATTATCTGAACGGGGATACGTATTACAAAATTCATCATCCCAAACACAACCTGCAAAGAACCAAAGCACAGATGCAGCTTCTGCTGAGCATGGAGCAACAACTCCCGGCCATGCAGGAAATAGTGAAGCGCTTCAGTTAATTACACATAACATCTGGTTGGCAAAGAGAGCCAACCAGACGTTCTATGTAATTTTTTTCTGTGAGGCCAAAAAGCGAAGTTTTTAGCCATCCGATAAAAAAATTGCCTTTAGTTTGCCTTTTTCCAGCTGGTTATCTTGTATCCCCAGACGGAGTAAGCAAGGATAATAAAATAGGAGGGAACCAGAATCCAATAGGCCTTCTGGGTTGAGGTAAGTACGGCAATTTTCCCATATGTCAACGGCAGAAGCGCGCCTCCTGCAATCGCCATAATGAGCATGGCAGAAGCTGTTTTGGTATAACGCCCGAGTCCATTGATCGCCAGGGGCCAGATAGCAGGCCATACCAGTGAATTGGCTATACCCAGCAAAGCAATGAACAACACGGTGAGGGGTATGGTCAGCTCTACTGCCTGAAAGGTCACCAGGTCACGGAAAGGCAGGGTGAGAACAATATGTGAAGGGGTTAGAATGGCTGCCAGGGAAAAAACTATTCCAAGTGCTGCACAAATTTTCAATGCAGTACTTTGCTGTATCACTTTCGGAATCAGTACAATTCCTGACAGATACCCAATGACCATGCCCAGAAGAGTCAGGGAGGTGAAATACTTGGCTGAAGTCATGGAAATTCCCAAAGACTGGCCATACCGGATAATGCTGTCACCGGCAATTACTTCAACTCCTACATAAAAAAACAGGGCAATTACTCCCAGTACAAGGTTGGGGAAGGCAAAAACACTGTTTTTTCCAACGTTTGCCGCAGTAGTTGATTCATCTTCGGCCTCGGTATCCACTTCAGGAAGGTGGGCAATACGTACCATGAATCCAAGTGCCAGCAGGATTACGGCCATGAATATATACGGCTCGATCACCCGGTGCGCCATGGCATCCAGAATCTGTGCCCTCACTACCGGATCGGTTGCTTCCTTAAGTTGCACTTCAAGAGCGTGGGCATCTTTCAGAACAATGCTTGCCAGCAGCACCGGAGCAATCATTCCGGCAACCTTATTGGCTATCCCCATAATGCTGATGCGCTGGGCAGCACTTTCACGAGGCCCCAGAATGGTAATGTAGGGATTGGAAGCTGTTTGAAGGATGGCCAGGCCTGTTCCCTGAACAAACAAACCGGTCAGAAATAAGGCAAATGACCTTGTAAGAGCGGCAGGTATAAATACGGTTGCTCCCAGTGCCATAATCCAGAGCCCTACCGTCATTCCGTTTCTGAAACCCGTGAACTTCAGAACCTGCGATGAAGGCAGTGCCATCACAAAATAGGAAATATAAAAGGCAAACGTAACGAAATATGCCTCAAAATCATTCAGTTCACAAGCTGTACGAAGAAAAGGAATCAGAATTCCGTTGAGCCATGTGACAAATCCGAAAATAAAAAACAAAATCCCTATAACAGTTATCGGAAGAATATAATCCGAACGTTTTGTAATACCTGAGTTTTGCATAGTATTCATACATTTTTGTGTAAAAACTTCACCTCTTGAAAAAACATTCAATAATAGCAAAAACCTTTTATTGTTTTTTAAACAATGCCAGGAAGCCCGAAATTTTTTTAAGTTTGTTCTTCTCTTTGCATTTAAAATTCAACATATGAAGAATGGTATTTTTTCGCTGGTATTAATTTGGGCTTCTGTATCTTTTGCTGTTTGTCAGAAGCAGACTACCCCTGATTGGGAAAATCCCGCTGTGGTCAGCATAAATGTTGAAAAACCGCATGCTTCGTTCTTTCCCTATGAAAGCACTGACCAGGCCCTGCTGAACAAAAGGGAATCCTCGGGTAATTTTGTATCGCTCAATGGCATATGGAAATTCAAATGGGTGGAACGTCCCTCTGATGCACCGGCAGATTTTTTCAAGCCTGGTTTTAATGACGCATCATGGGATGATTTTCAGGTTCCCGCCAACTGGGAACTCCATGGCTACGGATATCCCATCTATGTCAATATTCCCTATGAATGGACAAAGAATCCTGATCCGCCGAAGGTTCCCCACGATTACAACCCCGTGGGTTCTTACCGCCGGACTTTTACATTGCCTGACAGCTGGAAAGACAAACAGGTGTTCATTTACCTGGGGGATGTAAAATCGGCCTTTTATATATGGGTTAATGGCGAAAAAGTGGGATACCATGAAGGCAGCAAACTTCCGGCTGAATTCAATATTACAAAGTACCTGAAACCCGGCAGGAATCTGGTGGCCCTTCAGGTGTACCGGTGGTCCGATGGTTCCTATCTCGAATGCCAGGATTTCTGGAGAATCAGCGGCATTGAACGCGATGTCTACCTCTATGCCGTTCCTGCTGTTCATATATCAGATTTTTTCTGTCATACTCCTTTAATTAATGACTATACCGACGGACTTTTTCAGCTCGATATTAGAGTAAGGAACCTTTCAGATAAGCCAGCAGGTCCGTATGTTCTGAAAGCGCAACTTTACGATCCGGCCGATCTGAAAAAACCCGTTCTGACACTGGAAAAACAGGTAGCCCCTGCTGCCGGGGCAGAAGACAGTATCCGGCTTGAGCAGACTATACTGCGGCCCAAACCATGGACTGCCGAAACCCCCAACTTATATACTCTTTTGCTCACCCTTACCGATGCAAAAGGGAATATCAGCATGGCTACTTCGGTTCGTATTGGCTTCAGAACAAGCGAAGTAAAGGGAGGCCAGCTTCTTGTTAACGGCAAACCTGTTTATCTGAAAGGTGTAAACCGGCACGAACATGATGAGCTCAACGGGCATGTTATTTCGGAGGAATTAATGATCCGCGATATTCAGCTCATGAAGCAAAACAATATTAATGCGGTTCGTACCTGCCATTATCCCAATGCCGAACGCTGGTACGAACTCTGTGATCAATACGGAATTTACCTCGTGGATGAGGCCAATATCGAATCGCATGGTATGGGCTATGAACCGGGCAGAACCCTTGCCAACCGGAAAGATTTTCTGCCGGCACATATGGACCGTACCATCCGCATGGTTGAACGCGACAAGAATCATCCGTCGGTAATCATCTGGTCGTTGGGAAATGAGGCAGGTTTTGGTGAGAATTTCAAGGCAACTTACTCATGGATAAAACAGCGCGATAATTCCCGCCCTGTTCAGTATGAACGTGCTGAACTGGAGCCTTACACCGATATTTACTGCCCCATGTACGCCCGGATTCATGATTTGCTGCAGTATGCAAACAAGCCTCAGAAGCGTCCTCTGATTCAGTGCGAATATGCCCATTCGATGGGAAACAGTACCGGCAATTTTCAGGATTATTGGGATGTGATTGAGAGCAACCCCCAGTTGCAGGGTGGTTTTATCTGGGACTGGGTTGACCAGGGTTTTGTGAAAACCACGGCTGACGGAAGGAAGTTCTGGGCCTTTGGGGGCGATTACGGACCCAGGGATGTTCCAAGCGATCAGAATTTCTGTGCCAACGGAATAGTTGCTCCCGACCGTTCGCCGCATCCTGCCCTTGCCGAAGTCAAAAAGGTGTACCAGAATATTGGTTTTTCCGTCCTGCCAGTTACCGGCGAAGTGGAACTGAGAAATAAATTCATCTTCCGCGACCTGAGCGGCCTGGATGCTGCCTGGGAAATCGTTTCCGACGGCAAGCCTGTTGCATCGGGCACCCTTCCTTTGCCGGCGGTCAAACCGGGCGAAGTCTTCCGCTTCAAGCCCGAAGCAGATAATTTTGCACGGATTACCGGGAAGGAGTATTTTCTGAACGTTTATGTTAAAACACAAAAAGAAGAAAACCTGATTCCGGCTGGTCATATCATTGCTTCTCAGCAGTTTGCCCTTTCGGATGTGCCGGTTTACTTTACTAATGAAGGCAAACCGGGAACTGTGGTTACACAGGATCAGGATTTTATAACACTTTCAGCAGGCAACGTCAAGGCCAGAATTGGTAAAAATGACGGATTGCTCCAGGCATTTGAGGTGAATGGCAGGAGCATGCTGGTGAGTGCCCTTGAACCTGAGTTCTGGAGAGCTCCAACCGACAATGATTTTGGAAATGCTATGCATTACCGTCTGAAGGTATGGCGGTATGCCGGTGCTCATAGGGAACTGAAGAATCTCACCGTGAACGAAAAGGATGGTGTTCCTCAGGTAGCAGCCGACCTGTACCTCCCGGATGTTTCCTCGCAGATGAAAATTTTGTACCAGATGAAGGCCGACGGAAGCCTTGCCGTGGATGTTGCTTTTGTTCCCGGAAGCAGCAAGCTTCCCGAGATACCGCGTTTGGGCATGCACCTGTGTTTGCCGGAGGAGTTCAGTACCATAACCTGGTATGGAAGAGGTCCACAGGAGAACTATATCGACCGTTTAACATCTGCATTTGTGGGTTTATACACTGATAAGGTCGAAAACCAGCTCACCAAATACGTAAGTCCGCAGGAATGCGGCCATCGCTGCGATACCCGCTGGATGACCCTGACCAATGGCGCCGGGGAAGGAATACAGTTCTTCGGAAAACCATTGTTCGGCTTCTCCGCACTGAATTACACCAATGAAGACCTGACGCAGGAAAAACGTGGTTCCATGCATCCCACTGATCTGACAAAACGGAATTTTGTGTTTGTTAATATTGATTACAAACAGATGGGAGTTGGAGGCGACGATTCCTGGGGTGCTCCCGTGCACGCTAAATACTGCATCCTGCCTCAGCCTGCCGAATGGGGCTTTGTAATTAAACCTTTGGTAAAATAGTCACCAGTTAATAACCAGAAACTATGACAAACCGGAGAGATTTCCTTAAACTGACAGCACTTACCGGGCTGTCGTTTTACCTGAGTCCTGCCTTTGCTATGGCTCAGGAAGTTAAGAAACCAGCCGTCCGCATTGGCCTTATTGGGGCCGGTCTGCGCGGGTGCTCCCATCTCGAGCTTCTTCTGGCGCGCAATGATGTGGTTGTTCCGGCTATCTGCGACATCGATCCCGAACGGATTGAAGTGGCAAAAAGTATGTTCCGTAAGGCAGGAAAAAAAGAACCGGAAGTTTATACCGGCAGTGAATGGGCCTGGGAAAAACTTCTGCAACGAACAGATATTGATGGGGTGGTTATCGCCACTCCCTGGCTCTGGCATACCAAAATGACCGTGGGTGCCATGAAAGCAGGCAAATATGCCGGAGTAGAGGTGTCGGCAGCTACTACCCTCGATGAATGCTGGGATCTGGTCAATGCACACGAAGAAACCGGCGTACCCATGATGATTCTTGAAAATGTGTGTTACCGCCGCGATATTATGGCCGTTTTGAACATGGTTCGGCAGAATGTATTCGGCGAAATCCTGTATGCCCATTGCGGTTATCAGCACGATCTGCGCGAAGTGAAATTTGAACCCGGCGTGGAATTTGGCGATAAGGGAGTTCATGAAGCACGCTGGCGTACACAACATTCTGTCTATCAGAACGGGGATATTTATCCAACCCATGGTCTCGGACCGGTAGCCGTTATGATGAACATTAACCGGGGCAACAGGTTCCTTTCGCTTACCGCTTCGGCAACCAAAACGCGCGGACTGCATAAGTACATTGTTGACAAGGCCGGCCCCGACCACCCGAATGCCAAAGTCCGATTCCGGCTTGGAGACATCGTAACCTCAACCATTACAACCGTAAATGGTGAAAATATTGTGGTAATTCACGATACCAACAATCCGAGGCCGTATTCGCTTGGTTTCCGTATCCAGGGTACGCAGGGATTGTGGATGGATGACGGCGACCAGGTATATGTGGAAGGAATCAGTTCCCCGCATCAGTGGGATAAGGCAGAAACCTGGTTAAATAAATATGATCACCCGCTTTGGAAAAAGTATGAACATCTGGCAGAAGGAGCCGGACACGGAGGAATGGACTTTTATGTTATCAATGCTTTCGTTGAAATTATCCGCCGTCAGGCTCCGGCTCCTCTGGATGCCTATGATGCTGCTGCGTGGAGCGCGGTAACACCCCTTTCAGAAGCTTCCATAGCTGCCGGCGGGGCTCCCCAGGAGTTTCCCGACTTTACCAACGGACAGTGGATGGTTCGCAAACCTATCTTTGCTCTGGATGATACGTATTAAAAACGTTTAAATTTCTGAACCGTAATGAAAAAAGCAAGATTATTTACGTTGTTGGCTGCAGGCTTGTTTTTTGCAAGCTCATGCCATCGCGGGCCGGCGTATCTCAATCCCCGGCTTCCGGTTGAGAAGAGGGCCATGGATTTAGTTTCCCGGATGACCCTTGATGAAAAAATCTCCCAGATGATGAATTCGGCTCCCGCCATTCCCCGATTGGGAATTCCCGAATACGACTGGTGGAGCGAGGGCTTGCACGGTGTAGCCCGGGCGGGTGTGGCTACGGTCTTTCCGCAAGCTATCGGCCTCGCCGCCATGTGGGATACCAGTACCATGTTTACCGTAGCATCGGTAATCGGCGATGAATTCCGGGCCAAGTACAATGATTTCGTCAAACGAAATGAAAGAGGAATTTTCAAGGGGCTTACGGTATGGTCTCCCAACATCAATATATTCCGCGATCCAAGATGGGGCCGTGGACAGGAAACTTATGGAGAGGATCCCTACCTGACCGGATGTACGGGCGTTGCCTTTGTAAAAGGATTGCAGGGAAACGACCCGGTGTACCTTAAAACGGTTTCCACTCCAAAACATTTTGCCGTTCACAGCGGTCCCGAACCCTTCCGCCATCAGTTCGATGCCCGCATCAGCCAGCGCGATTTCCTCGAAACCTACACCCCTGCCTTTGAAGCCTGTGTGCGCGAAGGAGGAGCCTGGAGCGTTATGGGGGCATACAACCGCTATATGGGGGAAGCCTGCTGTGCCAGTAATGTCCTCCTGAAAGAGACCCTCCGCGGAAAATGGGGATTCAAAGGCTATGTGGTATCTGACTGCGGGGCTATTGACGATATTTATATGTTCCATAAAATTGTTTCCACGCCCGAAGAGGCTGCCGCAATGGCTGTTAAGGCCGGTTGCGACCTGAACTGCGGCAATACCTACCAGTACCTGAAACAAGCCGTGGAAAAAGGACTCATTACCGAAGCAGAAATTGATACCGCGGTTAAACGGCTGTTCATTGCCCGTATTAAACTGGGTATGTTTGATCCGGAAGAAAAGGTCCCCTTCAATAAAATTCCCATTGAGGTGAATGACTCGAAAGAGCACAGGGCATTGGCCCTTGAATCTGCCCGCAAAAGCATTGTGCTTCTCCGCAACCAGGGCAATCTGCTTCCGCTGAAAAAGGAAAATCTGAAAACTATTGCCGTGATCGGGCCAAATGCCAACAGCGTGGACGCTCTGTACGGAAATTATAACGGGGTTTCCTCTCATCCGGTAACACCTCTTGAAGGTATCAGAAATAAGGTGGGAAATTCGGCTAAAGTTCTGTATGCTCAGGGATGCAGTTATACTGATGCTACGCCTTCCCTTTCTCCCGTTCCTGCAGAATGGCTCAGTTATGACGGGAAGCCCGGCCTCAGGGCCGAATATTTTGCCAATACGGATTTAAAGGATCAGCCTGTTGTTACCCGTACTGATGCACAAATTGATTTTGCCTGGGACGGAACAAAACCGGCTGAAAATCTTGAGAATCAGAACTTTTCGGTACGGTGGACAGGCCGTCTTACTGTTCCCGAAACGGGCAAGTACTGGTTGGCCATTACTGCCGATGATGGCCTGCGGCTTTTTGTGGACGGTAAGAAAGTTCTGGAAAGCTGGATTCGTCAGGCCCCCACAACCTACAAGACAGTTCTTTCCCTTGAAAAAGGAAAACCGTATGATCTTGTAGTTGAATATTACCAGGGTGCGGGAGGGGCAATGATCCGTTTCGATTACGGCCGAGCAGAGCAGGATCCGGTGAAAGAAGCTGTTCGGCTCGCTTCACAGGCCGATGTAATTCTGTTTTTTGGCGGATTGTCTCCCTCGCTTGAGGGTGAGGAAATGCCCGTAAAAGTGCCTGGTTTCAGCGGTGGTGATCGTACCGACATAGCCTTGCCTGCTATCCAGGAAAATCTTCTGAAGCAGCTTTACAAGACCGGCAAGCCGATGGTATTTGTTAACATGAGCGGATCGGCCGTGGCGTTTAACTGGGCCGCCGAAAATATTCCTGCTATCCTGCAGGCATGGTATCCGGGCGAGGAAGGAGGAAATGCCATTGCCGACGTATTGTTCGGCGACTATAACCCGGCAGGGCGACTTCCTGTGACTTTCTACCGCTCGGTAAACGACCTTCCTCCCTTTGAGGATTACAACATGACGGGACGCACGTACAAATACTTTACCGGGAAACCCCTCTATCCGTTTGGTTACGGATTGAGCTATACTTCGTTCCGGTATGGCGACCTGAAGGTTCAGCCGGAGGTAAAAACCGGCGAACCCCTGAAGGTCAGCTTAACCGTTGAAAATACCGGAACATCCGACGGAGAGGAAGTGGTGCAATTGTATGTGAAGCATCCCGATGCAAAGGTGCCGGTGCCTCTTTCCTCACTGCAGGGCTTTCGCAGGATATTCCTGAAAGCAGGAGAGAAAAAGGAAGTGGATTTTACCCTGATTCCGCGTCAGCTGGCAGTGATTGACAACGACGATTTACGGAAAGAACTCCCGGGTGTCGTTCAGATTATCGTTGGTGGCTATGCTCCCGTAGCCGGTGAAATTCGCGCAGGATTTGTCCGGGCTGATGTCAGCATTGCAGGAGAACCGTTTGTAATAGAGTAAAGCGGCATTAAAAAAGGTGCTTCCCGGACCGCTTGCCGGGAAGCACCTTTTTTATGCCTTAATTTAGCCCACGTTGCGCATGAAAAGTTGCGTAATGTGCCCCAGAAGCCGTTTCAGCACGATTGAGCCGGATGCCGGCGCAAAAGGCTAACACACTGCGTATGAGTTCATCTGCAATCCTGAAACCCAACCGCGGTATAAGACATTATGAACCCTTGCTAAGGCGCAACCGCCTGAATGATGGTTTTCCTATGCCAGGGTATGGATCAGTTCAATCATCTGCTTGAACTTTTCAGTTATTTTTTCATTTTCCTCCAGAATACCCTTCACAAACTTATTGTTTTCGAAAGTTCCCCTTACATTGGTGAAATCCATTTCCTGCACCTGCGCGTTACCGTCTATGCCGTATCCTATGCGGCTGTTGGCGTCAAATTCCTTTTTTGCATCGGCCAGGATCATTTGATTGAGCTGCAACTTGCTGTCTTTCCATTGGGTAAGAATTCTTTCCAGCTTTTCCCTTTCAGGGTTTCGCACGTTTAATCCTTCATTTTTTTCAAGCTGTACAGCTGTCCAGCTCCAGGAAAGTTCGTCGTATTCCGCATAGAGCTGATGCAACCGTTTTTCCAGTTGTTTCAGTTCGGTTATTTTTCCTTTCTGTATATCGTCCCTGAGCCGTTCGGTTTCATTTGCCGGGGCAATCAGGCCGCAGAGGTCGTGCCATACATCCGAAACTTTTCCGGTTTTGGGGACGAGCAGGGCAAACGGGGTCTCAGATGTTTCTTTTTCCTTTACTTTATCCAGTCTTTTTACCAGCTGATCACCAAAAAAGATTTGCAATGCTGTAGTATAATATTTACGGGTAGCCGAGAGCATCAGCCGGTTAATACGTAAACCCTTGTACTGCACATGCTCCTGCTTACGGGAAGCTTTTTCGGCCAGGCTCTGCATCAGGTCGAGGGCTTGCTGGCACCGGCCGGCGATGTACGGATTGAACAGGTCAAAGTGGATCAGATCGAGCTTGTCAGTATCTTTTCTCCGGTCGCGAACCGGCCATTTTTCGGCATCCCGTTTTGTTCCTACCGTGAAAAGATTCATTCCCGGATATAAAACACTTTTCCCTTCTTCTTCACGTATGTAGCTGAAGGGGAACTCCGAAGCATCAAAATTGGAAAAGTGCTTTCCTATAATAACCGAATACGGTCCGATGCGGGAAGGAAGCAGCACATAGGCAAAGGATCCGGTTTTGGAACCCCGGTCGAAAATGCCCTGATGCACCGGTCCGAGCTTGTACATGTGGTTGCTGTGGTTGGTTCCGCTGCCGGCATTGAAGAAGGAATAAAGGGAAGCAATCAGCAGGGTTGATTTATGGTGGGTAACGGTATAAGGCCCTGCAAAAATGCTGCAGGCTTCGCTGTGAAACCCTTCGCAGTTGGCAAAGAAAAGGGAGTTTTCGGCCGAAAACTGCTTTCCTATCTGAACTCCCTGTCCGACAAAACAGTTCAGTAGCAAGGCGCCTCCGTCAACTGACGAGCCGCTCTGGATAATAAAGTGACGGGCCGATGCACCGGGGCCTGCAAATACCGGAGCTTCTCTTTTGCTCACTATAGTCCCGTCTTCCAGAAGAGTGACTCCCTGCAGGGTCGCCATTTCACCCACTCTGACGTTTTTGATCTGCTCACAACCAATAATTCTGCTTTCATCGCCTATGTACCCAAGGGAAGATTTTTTCCCTTCACAATAAGCCTCTACGATTTTTTTCAACCGGTCGGTAAAGGAAAGGTCTTCGCGGTACAGTGCCATCATATAGGCTATCTGGGCCGAAAGACGGTCAAACAGAATAACTTCCCTGCCCCCGGATTCGTTCAGCACCTCGGCATGGACTCCGTTGCCGAAAGAAGTCTCTCCGGTGGTTTCCATGGAACCAACATGGCAGATCATGACTTGTTTACCGGTCTCATAACCCGAAAGGAATCCTACGTCATCAATCCGGTTATTTTCGCCAATGACGCAATCGCACACTGCTGCCCGGTTGATTCCGCAAGGCAGTGGTTTGCCCGTGTCCGATGTCAGGAATCCGTCCTGCCGGGCAATTGACACTTTTCCTGAAAAGGTTGTTTGGTGAAAACGTTCCGGGAGGAAAGGATCGGCTACCAGGACGGAGTTCCACGACTCCGCCCGGCAGCCCTGTCTTTCCAGTTTTTCAATTTCACCGGTGGTAAGATTTCTAACTTCCATCAGAGTTTGGGTAGATTGTTAAGTGAATGGTTTTCAATGTCTCTGAAATACTTCACTGTACCGACTTTCAGTTCCATGGTAGATTCTTCGTCGCAGCAGATTATTCCATGCTGGTGAAGCTGAAGCATCGAAACAGTCCACATATGGTTCACTCCTTCCTCCACGGCATGCTGAAGGGCGCGGGCCTTACTGTATCCGCTGATGATGATCAGCACTTCGCGGGCGTCCATAACCGTACCCACGCCAACGGTAAGGGCCGTTTTGGGTACCTTTGAAATATCATTGTCAAAGAAGCGGGAGTTAGCTACCAGCGTATCATAAGTGAGGGTTTTGATGCGGGTGCGGGAAGTGAGCGATGAACCGGGCTCGTTGAACGCAATATGTCCGTCGGGGCCAATTCCGCCAAGGAAAAGATCGATACCGCCGTATTGTTTCATTCGTTCTTCGTACGAACGGCATTCGGCCTCCAGATCGGGTGCGTTTCCGTTGAGAATATTGATGTTCTCACGTGGAATGTCGATATGGTCAAACAGATGATGGTGCATGAAATAATGATAACTCTGCGGGTGGTCTTCCGGCAGGCCCACATATTCATCCATATTGAAGGTAATGACGTTTTTGAACGATACCTTTTTCTGTTTGTAAAGCTCCACCATAGCCTGGTAGGTACCAATAGGCGAAGAGCCTGTTGGCAGGCCCAACACAAAGGGTTTCTGAGGGGTAGCCTGGGCATTGATCTTGGCGCATACATAGTGCGCAACCCAATTGCTCAGTTTTTTGTAATCGTCAAAAATCAAGATTCTCATAGCAGTTTGGATTTAGTTAGTTAGTATTCAGGAATTATTTGAAAGAAGAATTTTCACATCGGCGGCCATGCATCCTTTGCCTTCATCCAGCACAATGAGGGGATTGATATCGAGTTCGGCGATGCGGGGGTGGGCAAAGGCAAGGTGGGAAAGGCTGACAAGTGTTTTAACCAGGGAAGGAATATCGCGTTTTGTTCTGCCTCTGGCTCCGGTAAGAAGGGGATAGGCTTTCAGTTCTTTCAGCATTGCTTCTGCTTCTTCTTCCCCGAACGGTGCGATTCTGAAGCTCACATCACGGTATATTTCAGCAAAGATTCCTCCCATTCCGCACATGACAACCGGTCCAAAGGATGGATCGCGCTTAATCCCCAGGATAATTTCTTCTCCTCCTGGGATTTGTTTTTCAACCAGTATCCCGTTGATTAAAGCCTCGGGCATGGTACGGGAAACGTTTTCGGTAATGCATTTAAAGGCATTCAGGACATCTTCTGCAGAGTTAAGGTTCAGGAATACGCCTCCCACATCGGTTTTATGCAAAATCTGTTCTGAGGCAACTTTCAGAACAACGGGATAACCGCATTCTGATGCCCATTTTGCCGCTTCTTCGGGTGTGTGGGCAAGAAACGATTCGGCTACGGGAATTTTCCAGGACCTGAGCAGGGGCGCTCCGTCGGTTTCGGTAAGTACTTTTTTCCCTTTTGCAGCAGCATCTTTAAGTATGGTTTCTGCTTCCGGGTGAGCATTTACGTGAGGAATGGCTGTTTTGCTCTGGAACATCTGACGCAGCTTTTTAAACTGCAGAACCCTGGCAAGGGAACGAGCCATGGATTCCGGCAACTGATAATGGGGAATGCGGTTGCGTTGCAGTACCACAATGCCCTCCTTAACGTCGGCTTCACCCATAAACGAAGTATAGACGGGTTTGTTGTAATGGCTCGATACTTTGGCAACCTCGCGGGCAATGGGGTCAATATCGGTCATTGACTGAGGGGTGAGAATGGTGAAAACTGCGTCCACATTGGGATCTTTAAAAGCGGCCGTAAGGGCGACGTTGTAGCGGTCGGCCCGTGCATCACCAATTACATCCACCGGGTTTTTGATGTTGGCCGTCGCCGGAAGATTTTTTTTCAGGAACTGGGTTGTATCTTCTTCAAAACGTGCCATGGTAAGTCCGTTCTGAATACAGGCGTCGGTAGCAAGCACTCCCGGGCCGCCGGCATTGGTAATCACAGCTACCCTGTTTCCTTCGGGCAGAGGCTGGTAAACATAGGCTGTGGCAATATTGAACATTTCTTCAATCGTTTCACAGCGAATGATGCCTGCCTGTGTAAAGGCCGCATCGCAGATGGCATCGCTACCGGCCAGGGAACCGGTATGCGAAGCAGCGGCAGCAGCACCTTCCGAGGTGCGGCCCGCCTTCAGAATGAGCAGGGGCTTGTTTCCTTTTACGATCACCTCGCGGGCAGCTTCCATGAGGGCCGGTCCGTCGGTGATTTCTTCAAGGTACATCAGAATGATCCTGGTTTTTGGATCGTCTTTCAGGTAATACAGTAAATCAATTTCCGAAATGTCCGCTTTGTTACCGAAACTGATGAACTTGGCAAATCCAATATTCCGTGCCTGCGCATAGTCGAGCACAGCCGTGCACAAAGCGCCGCTCTGCGAAAGAAAACTGATGCTTCCTTCTTCCGGCATTTTCCGGGCAAATGACGCATTCAGCAGGGAACGGCTGTCGGTATTAATCACTCCGAGACAATTAGGCCCGATGAAGGATATTCCGTATTTTTCAGCAATGCGCTTCAGCTCTTCTTCTCTTTCTTTACCTGCCTGTCCTACTTCCCTGAATCCTGCAGAGATAACAATGGCGGCGGGAATCCCTTTCTGTCCGCACTGTTCCAATGCAAGATGGCAGACCTGGCTCGGAAATACAAGGATAGCCAGATCGACCGGATCAGGAATGTCGATTACATACTTATATGCTTTTACTCCGGCAATGAACCGTTCACGGGGGCTGACAGGATATACTACCCCGTTGAAATTCGCTTTGAGAATGTTGTCAAGAATATCGTGCGGCACTGTACCTCGCACATTGTTGGCTCCGACAATGGCCACGGATTCCGGATAGAAAATTTTATCCAGATTCCTGCGGTGAACCTCGAAACGGGGTGTAATCATAAAATGGAATGATTTTCAGGTTGAACATTAAACTGGAAAGAAATTTTTTTGCTCGGACCGGGGGAATTATCTTCCCGCTTTCATTTTTTCAGGTAAGCTTCAATGAAATCGGCTGCAGCATTTACTGTCTGCACTGATAGTGCTTTGTCCTGATCCATGGTAATGCCGAATTCTTCTTCAAAGGCAGCTACCAGTTGAATGCTCTGCATGCTGTCGGCGCCCAGATCAAACACAAAATTGGCATCGTCGGCAATTTCTTCAGGGTCCATTTTGAGAACCCTGGCCACTACTTCTTTAACTTTTGTAAGGAGTTCCTGCTTTTCCATAGGGGTAAATTTAAAAGTTTGTACTTTGTCATTTGTACTTCAGATGCTGTAACAATCATCTTACTGTCACTATCGACAAGCCTCATTTTCCCACCGGTTTATGGATCTTTTTCCATTCAAAATGGTCAGGAAACTCCGTTCAGATCCGTACCTGCATACAATTCCTGCAAAGAACTTCCGGCTCTTTTCTTTGGGTCCTCGTGCAACAGCCAGTTTACGGGAGGTGTGTATCCTTTAATTCCCTTCCAGTCTGCCTTCGGGTGTGAAATATGGCAGAAATTTACACGTTTTTTTTAAAAATCAAACAAGAATTGATTTTCAGTTTCTGATTATCATTTCCTGCGAAATGGTTTCCTGCATTTATGAGGTGATTTTATTCCGGAAATCGGAAATTGAAAATTACCTCCATTTTATTGGTCCGATTTTTTCCATAACATCAAGGATCTGAGCCTGCCGGCGGAGCATGTAGGCACTTGGATTTCCCGGATTTCTTTTTCGGGGAGCGGGAAGGGCAGCGGCAATCAGTGCCGATTCCGCGGGGGTAAGACGTGAAGCCGGCTTATGAAAGTATCTGCGGGCAGCTGCTTCTGCTCCATAAATACCTGGTCCGGTTTCAATTACATTCAGATACACTTCCATTATCCTTTTTTTGCTCCAGAAAACTTCCATAAGAAAAGTGAAGTAGAACTCAAAAGCTTTTCTCACGTATGACCGCCGGGGCCACAGAAACACATTTTTTGCGGTTTGCTGTGTGATGGTGCTTGCGCCGTGCAGACGACTGCTTTTCTGGTTGTGCTCCAGTGCATTTTTCATTGCGTCCAGGTCGAAACCAAAATGTCGGGGAAAATTATTATCCTCAGCGGCAATAACAGCCCGCACCAGATGCGGTGAAATTTCATCCAGCGACTTCCATTGCCGCTCAATCTTTACCGGTTTCCCCTGGGCAATCTGCTGGTAAGTCCTTTTGAACATCAGAAATGTAAAGGGAGGGTTGATGAACCGGTATGTAACAACCCCGCTGACCGACCATAAAAGGAAAATCAGTAGAGTCCACCGGACTGCCAGAAAGATTCTGCCTGCAGTTTTTTTCTGATTCCCCATGATGACAATGCAAATGTGTGTCAGCGGTTCAGGTTAATGGTAATTCCTCCCGTTACCGGATAAAAAGCCGGTGCCTTTTCTTTTTTGAACAAAGGTGTCAGGGCAACATCGGCAAATAATCCAAACTGGCCAGAACCGGCTCTTATCTGAGCTGATAATTCCCAGGGATTGACATACCATGGACCTCTGATTTCTTCCTTGTAACGGTATCCGTCCTTTTTGTAGGTATATCTGATTTTTCCGTCGATCCGAAGGCCACCCGTAACTCCGGCTGCGATATAGGCCGATTTTTTGCCTGACGGTATCTTGTACTCCAGAAAAACGGGGAGGATAATTTTCCAGGAGCTGTAGCGGTGAGAACGCAACGCATCCACTCCGATATGATCAGGGGTATAGGAAGAAAGACTGTCGCCTGAGGGATTGATCAGTTGTACGGGTTTCAGGGGAAGGGCAAGCGAGGTATAGCCAATTCCCGGTGCGGTAACCAGACCGACATTTTTTATGA
>Ga0272448_1001177_pt1 | contig 36543 bp, 37 predicted proteins | sample YNPCB0191_FD_202220 | JGI IMG/M metagenome (GOLD analysis project Ga0272448, IMG submission 202220) | Hot spring sediment microbial communities from Yellowstone National Park, WY, United States - YNP-CB-019-1 | ecosystem: Environmental > Aquatic > Thermal springs > Hot (42-90C) > Sediment...
CACTAATTACCTAATCAGCGATGACACCGTGGCAGAGGTGGTTTTAGCGGGTCGCACCCGTTGGAAGGTAGAAAACGAGAACAATAACACCCTCAAGACTAAGGGTTACAACCTCGAACACAATTTTGGGCATGGCAAGCAGCATCTAGCTTCATTCCTCGCTACCCTCAACATCCTCTCCCTCTTATTTCATACTTTACTGGAGTTGCTTGACCAGAAATACAAGCTGTTGCGATCTCATTTGCCTACCCGCAAAACCTTTTTTGATGATTTGCGCGCTTTAACCCGTTACCTGTATTTCAACAATTGGGATCATCTGCTTACCTTCATGCTTGAGGGGTTAGAGTTAGAAATTCCACCCAACACCAGTTGAATTTCCATACTGAGAATTGCTGAGTCCATCCGTTCTCGAGATTGATGGGGATGTATGGATTTTCGGCGTACAAAGCGTTGGTTACCGTCCAGTAATAATTTCAAAGCTTGTTCGGAACTGATGGAATTATGCTTGGTTTGTTGTTCACCACCAGTTGCAGCACCAGTCAAAAAACTAATGCTTCCCATCATTCCTGCGGCTAGTTTCAAGAGATAACGACGTTTGACCAAACTAGGAACTTGACTCATCAATAATTGCTTGTAAAGAAATTGAATTTGCTGCTCCCCAGCTTTTCCATTGCTAGGAAAATATCAGCTTGACAAACAGCAAAAGGTAAGCTGAAAAACGATTTAAGAGTTATTTAATTTTTCGGGCTTGCCAGTCGATGAAATCTCCGTAAAATCAATTAAGTAACACTACTTAAATAAAACGCTGCATTATTCAACTTCTTAAATATTTTATTTATAGTTTGGAATTACTTTACAGTTAGAGGATTGTAATTGCCCGTTATTAACGTCAAAATCGGAATAGATAAAAATTTGCAAAACTTCTGGAGTACTGAAATTATACGGATATTTCAGTCAGCAAGTATTTAAGGTGTGTATCTTCCAGTCCAAATATATTTACGTAATTGTTCATGATTCGACAATCTGCTTTTGGCATTGCTTTAAGTATGCTTGTCCTTGCTAGTGGATTTACAACCACCCATGCACCAGGTCACACTTCTACTAAAAAACGCCTAGGACATCAAAGTTTGTCCATGTCATCGGATGGAAGCGCATCGTATTTTATTTTCAATACAGCTGAGTTAGAGAAATCTGTATTCGATCAAATTAATCGGTATCGACTTTCTTTGGGTTTACCGAAACTCACCCTCAGTGAAAAAATAACTAAACAGGCAAGGATTCACAGTCAAAACATGGCTAACGGTAAAGTTCCCTTTAGCCATCAGGGATTTGAACAGCGAGTTAACGCTATTCCCCTAGCCTACAGCAGCGCTGCAGAGAACGTTGCTTTCAATCAAGGATATAGCGACCCAGCTGCTGAAGCTATTCATGGTTGGCTTCGCAGTCGCGAGCATCTCAATAATATAAAAGGCGACTACAATCTTACAGGAATTGGTGTAGCTGTCAATGCCAAAGGGGAAGTTTACCTAACGCAAATTTTCCTCAAGAGTGACAAAAGATAACTTGAAGAGAATGTAATAGGTGCTATCTAGAAGCAAAACAGGGGTAAACCGAGACCCCACAGCTAGCTTCGTGAAAAAAATATTGGCACCCCGTGGCTGAGGTGCTGATTTTTTTGCAAAATAAATGAAGTGTCTGGTAGGAATATTTTCCTTATCGGTACTGCATTGATTTTGTAGCAGTTCATGGAATTACAAAATTTTCAGGTTTGCGATCGCGATCTGAGCGAAGCTACTCTTTTTCGGTATATGGGGACTAGGGCGATCGCCGTCGATACAGAGACGATGGGATTGATCCCGCAGCGCGATCGCCTGTGTTTGGTACAAGTGTGCGACGAGCAAGACTCGGTGACCGTTATCCGTATTGCCAAGGGGCAAACAGATGCTCCAAATTTAAAAAAATTGCTAGAAGCGGCAAATGTCCTGAAAGTATTTCATTTTGCCCGCTTTGATTTAGCGGCTTTGCGCTATCATCTTGCCATTCAAGTTCATCCGGTATTTTGTACCAAAATTGCCAGTAAATTAGCGCGTACTTATACTCAGCGCCACAGTCTTAAGGACTTGGTGCTGGAGTTAGAACAGGTGGAACTGGATAAAAGCGCTCAAAGTTCTGACTGGGGAGACGCAGCTAATTTAACACCGGCCCAGCTCAGTTACGCCGCCAATGATGTGCGCTACCTGCTGCGGGTACGAGAAAAGCTCGTAGAAATGCTCAAACGAGAAGAGCGTTGGGAATTAGCCCAGCAGTGTTTTCAGTGTCTGCCGACTATAGTTTCCTTGGATTTATTACAATTCAAGGATGTATTTGAACATTGAAAATGAACTTTTACCAGTTCCTTGTCAAGGGTCAAGTTTTAGTCTGGAGATTTTTGACTTGTGACCGTTGACCGGTAGGGGAAAAACCTACACATCTTTTTGTTGGGTTTCTATGTGTCCTTTGACTCAGGAGACGACATTATAATCGCCAGGACCAGGAGGAGTTTGTGATTCGATAATGCCTTCGGTGGGACCGCCAATGGCTTTCCATGCGGCTAGACCACCTCTGAGTTCGGATACGTTTTCGAAGCCAGCACTTCTTAATTTTTGGGCTGCTTGGGCTGTTTCTTCATCATTGGCACCGTAAATGTAGATGTCACGAGTTTTGGCTATAGAGGAGCTGGCCCGTTCTACCAATTCATTTAATGGCATTGGCATTGCGCCCATGATATGACCTTCGTTGTAGGTTTTGCGATCGCGTACGTCTAAAATTGTAAAGGCTGGCTTGCCCCATTCCAGACGGGATTTGAGTAGGTGAACGTCAGACTGAGGATCTATTGGTGGTTGTGAGGGGATAATTTTGTCTACTAAATTTTTATCTGTGATGTTACTCATGAATAATTCCTCGCTTGCAAAATTCTGCAGCTAGCTTTGAGCAAAAACTTTTTTACTCCAGCCCGAGCAAGTACAGCCAGCCGAGTACAATTGTGTTAACTGACAAAAATGTACCCAACTAAACCCCTGAAATTTCTCTTTCTTGGGAGTGAGGCTTTTTCATTTCTATCCAATGGTAGAGTTGAGCCAGGATCGTTTTAGGAGTTATTCCCTTAAGTTATTATCTTTCTCAAGCTTTAGCATGGCATTCTAAATTATGAAGTTGAACTGGTGTAGGTGAAAAAGCTACAGCGAATTCAGGGACTTTGCCAGTCTAATGTTGCTTAACTGTGCTGCTAATTCGATGGCTGCTTTCATACTGGTCGCATTAGCTATTCCTCGACCAGCAATATCAAACGCCGTGCCGTGATCTGGGGAAGTACGAATAAAAGGAAGACCTATAGTTGTATTCACGGCAGTGTCAAATGCCATGAGTTTGACTGGAATTAAGCCTTGATCGTGATACAGTGCTAAGTAAGCATCTGCAACTTTGCTTGCATCGATTCCTTCGTACCAAGCTCGAGCTGGCTTTATCCACATTGTATCTGGTGGGATAGGACCGTCTAGTTGCCAATTCTGGTGTTTTCGACGTTCTTGTTCCAGCCACGGAATTAACCAATCTTGTTCTTCTGTTCCCAGTTGTCCTTGTTCGCCACTGTGGGGATTTAAACCGGCGATCGCTATTTTTCCATTTTCAATGCCAAAATCTTTTTGCAAGCAATTCACCAATAATTCAAGTTTTTGTGTCATTAACTCTGCTGTCAGCACTTTTGGTACTTGACACAAGGGAATGTGTGTGGTGGCTAACAAGCATCGCAGCGTCCATCCGGTTCGGGGCGATCGCGCTACGAACAACATTGCAAATTTTTGGGTGCCAGACTTGGCCGCTAATAGTTCCGTTTGTCCTGGATAATCGTACCCGGCTGCTTTCCATGCAGATTTGGCAACTGGAGCTGTGACGATCGCATCAAATTCACCAGCTTTGGTGCGGGCGATGGCCCATTCTAGATAAGCAAAACTTGCTGCACCGCTAGCTGCGTTACCCATTCCCATCACGATTTCGCTTTTGATTGTTTCTTCTAAGGGAACATCAGCAACTGACAAATTTTCCGGATTTGCTAAAGGAACCAAATTTCCGTTCACCAAGACTTTGGCATAAATCTTCGATAACAAATCATGGCTACCCACAACCGTGACGTCAAAATTTTTACTCAGCCCTGGATCGGCCAAGGCTTTTAAAATCACTTCTGGTCCAATTCCTGCTGGATCTCCCATTGTCAGCGCCAAACGAGGGCGATGCTTGGGTAACAATGTGTCGTTATCTTTGTTTCGTAAGGACATTACAGGCAATTTTTTTCAACTCAGCCGAAATGGAAAAATTACAACAGACCTTAAGTTTTCTGATATCAATTTTCAAAAGTAGAACTACCTGTTGTTTGTAGTCGTTTTTTTGCAGGAAAAGTATATTTTCCCTCTCCCAGTGTCAATCTCGTATATTTGTAACAATAGTTCATCCCGATCTCATCCTACAGCTATTCTCAAAGGCTCTGGTAGACTTAACTTAATTAAACAATTACTAAAGGGGTATTACAGAAATGGATAGCGAAATGCTCTATGCTGCTATTTTGTCTTTCGGCTTAATCTTTGTAGGCTGGGGTCTGGGTGTGCTGCTGTTGAAAATTCAAGGTGCAGAACAAGAATAACCGTTGCTAACAACTTCTGTGAGAGTGAGAGACTTGGCAATATCTCTCACTCTCCGTTACATTCTGAAATGAAGAATGTAAAATTTTGTTTGTTCATATAATTCTGTTAAAATTTGATTCATAAAACTTTAATTTTTGTAAAGAACCTCTCATGACACTATTAATTGTCGGTGCTACTGGCACCTTGGGAAGACAAGTGGCTCGTCGGGCCATAGATGAGGGGTATAAAGTACGTTGTCTTGTCCGGAGTCAAAAAAAAGCCGCATTTCTCAAAGAATGGGGTGCAGAACTTGTCCCGGGAGATTTGTGCTACCCTCAAACACTACAAGCAGCATTAGAAGGCGTCACTGCCGTTATTGACGCAGCTACATCTCGTCCTACCGATTCACAAAGTATCAAACAAGTAGATTGGGAAGGCAAAGTATCCTTAATTCAAGCGTCTGTAGGTGCTGGTGTAGAACGCTTTATCTTCTTTTCCATTATCAATGCCGAAAAGTATCCAGAAGTTCCTTTAATGGAAATAAAGCGGTGTACGGAACTATTTTTAGCCGAATCAGGCTTGAATTATACGGTATTGCGACTGGCCGGTTTTATGCAAGGCTTGATCGGACAGTATGGCATTCCCATTTTGGAGGGACAACCAGTATGGGTGACAAGTGAGTCTTCACCCATTGCCTACATGGATACTCAAGACATAGCCAGATTTGCGATTCGTTGTCTGAGCCTACCAGAAACACAAAAGCGGACTTTTCCGGTAGTAGGTACTCGTGCTTGGAGCACCCAGGAAATCATTAGCTTATGCGAACGCCTCTCTGGTAAAGAAGCAAAAGTAACGCGCATGCCTATTGGTCTACTGCGTACCGTACGTCGGCTCTTACGCTTCTTCCAGTGGGGATGGAACGTAGCAGACAGACTCGCATTTACAGAAGTGCTAGCAAGCGGGATACCTCTAGATGCGCCGATGGAGGAGGTGTATCGGGTTTTTGGATTAGATCCAAAAGACACCACAACTTTAGAAAGCTACCTACAAGAGTACTTCAGTCGAATTATGAAGAAGCTCAAGGAACTAGACTACGAAAAAAATCAAAAGAAAAAGAAAAAGGAAAAAAGAACTCCGTTTAAAAAAGCCAACAGCTAGTCAGCGATGCTTAGTATCAAGTTGACAAGGAACAATAAACAATTAACAAATCACTAATGACTAAATTGTCAAAAATGTGCAAGTATTAACATAATACACACAGCAGCACCTAAAGTTTGGATATTTGAGCGTGCCGAAAGCAGGCATTATCTACAACGACGTTAAACCGATAGCAGGTCGCGTTGCTATCGAACTGAAAGACAAATTCACTGCCGCGGGTTGGGATGTATGCATAACAACTGGTGTAGGAGGTATTTTGGGCTATTCCACCCCAGAAAGTCCAGTGTGCCACACACCGATAGAGGGTTTAGTACCTCCTGGTTTTGATACAGAAACAAAATTTGCGGTCGTGTTGGGAGGAGATGGTACGGTTTTGGCAGCGGCTCGCTTGGTCGCTCCCTGCGGTATTCCCATACTGACAGTAAACACGGGTCATATGGGGTTTTTGACGGAAACTTACCTTAACCAATTACCCCAAGCTGTAGAGTGCCTCCTGGCAGGTAAGTATGAAATAGAACAGCGGGCGATGCTGGCTGTGAAAGTGTTTCGAGGAGACTCTGTGCTGTGGGAGGCTCTCTGCTTGAATGAAATGGTGCTGCACCGAGAACCGCTTACCTCTATGTGCCATTTCGAAATAGCAGTGGGGCGTCACGCGCCAGTAGACATTGCTGCAGACGGGGTGATTATTTCTACACCAACAGGTTCAACCGCTTACTCCTTGAGCGCTGGCGGTCCGGTGGTAACTCCTGGTGTACCGGTGTTACAATTAGTACCTATCTGTCCTCATTCTTTAGCTTCTAGGGCCTTGGTGTTTCCTGATACAGAAGCAGTTAATATCTACCCGGTCAATACACCCCGGTTAGTAATGGTAGTGGATGGCAATGGTGGATGCTATGTTTTACCAGAGGATCGAGTACACATCGAGCGATCGCAGTACACAACCCGATTTATTCGCCTGCAACCGCCGGAATTCTTCCGAGTTTTGCGGGAAAAATTGGGCTGGGGATTACCGCACATTGCCAAACCTACTTCAGTAGAATTACCGTAATTATTAAAATTGGATGCATTTTTCGGTCAGAAAAGCTGCTTTGCCAGAAATTCGGAATAAAAGATTAAATTTATTTGGGACCGAGATGGAAATTACTGAAGATAACACTTTCAGGGTGTAGAAAATGTTCAGAAAGCATGCTATTGGAAGGAGAAAGATAGATATTTTTATGTAAAATCACAACAGAAAACAGCGTCGTTCCACATTCACTACCCAAAGCTCCAGAATGATATGACTCTCGGTCACAGTCCCTGCGTATTAGTAGTCGAAGGAGACGAAAATCTCGCCAATCAAATTGCCTTTGATTTAAAAGAAGCTGGTTATGAACCTCTAGTAGCTCATGATGGCACAAGCGGATTGCATCAAAGCCGCGATCGCCAACCAGCTTTAATTGTCATCGACCGAATGCTAGCAGGAGAATCAGGACTTTCGTTGTGTAAAAATCTGAGAAACATCGGTATGCGATCGCCTGTGCTAGTCTTAATGGCACGAGATACGGTCGATGACCGCGTTGCCTGTTTGGAAGCAGGAGCTGATGATTACTTTCTCAAACCCTACCGCTCGGAAAACTTCCTAAACTTGATTCGCCTTTACTTAAAACCTGACATCGACAATACGGAGCAGTTACGATTTGGAGATTTAATTCTAGACATTGCAACCCGCCGTGCTATTCATAACGGCAGGACAATAGATTTAACAATGAAGGAATTTGAACTGCTCAAGTATTTGATGGAACATCCTCGAGAAGTGTTAACCCGCGAACAAATTTTAGAAAATGTATGGGGCTATGATTTTATGGGCGAATCAAATGTTATAGAAGTTTATATCCGCTACTTGCGCTTGAAAATAGAAGATGAAGGTCAAAAACGCCTCATTCAAACAGTTCGGGGCGTAGGTTATGTATTAAGAGAATCCTAAAATCACACAAAAGGCAAAGAAAGCAAGTTGCAAACAACTACAAACTAGATACTATTTTGCCTTTTAGTTCTACTTACACTGGCAGTTAAGATTATAAATTGTTTACTCAATGCTTTTGCGCTGGCAAAATTTACTCTTTATGATGCTAGGTTTGCTGTTAGTCGGTTGTTTTGCTTCCACACCAGCTAAAGTTCCAGTAACCGTAGATTCTCAATCTCTACCCTTGACAAATTTAGGCCAAAAATTACCTATTTCTGCTCGCGCTATTTTTCCCAATGGGAGCAAAATAGACTTGGAAGTAGCACAAACACCTCAACAACAAGCTATGGGCTTGATGTACAGACCAGCTTTACCCAAAAATCAGGGAATGCTGTTTCAGTTTTCTTCACCGCAAGCAGTGAGTTTCTGGATGAAAAACGTACCCGTTCCTCTGGATATGGTTTTTCTTCGCGGGGGAGTAGTCCAAAAAATCATATCTGCTGTACCTCCTTGCACGACTGACCCCTGTCCCACCTACGGACCGAGGACACAAATCGACCAAGTAATTGAATTGCGTTCTGGTAGAGCAACAGAATTGGGTCTTCAGGAGGGCGATCGTGTTAAAATTGACTTTTTTAATCCCGGCATTTCACGGAGAAAGCAATAAATTTCCTTCAGTCTGCTAGCCTAAAATAAATACAGATTTTATAGATTTCCCTCCCTATTTAACAATTACGTTACTAAAACTTTTATTACCTGCAGCTAGTATTTAATGACAATTGGTGAGCGCAGAGCACGCTTGCTGGAAACCAACAACGTTGGTAGTACTTTTTTGCGGAAAAAGTATTGTTTTAAAAGTTACATAATAACAAAAGCATGGGAGACAAGATCTATCCTTTGACATAGGTGAAAAGATTGGTTAGTTGAGGACTATAAAGTCATGAAATCCTTCTCGTTGCAGGTGTATTTAAACAAACAAGTAAAGTAAAAAGGAAAAATACTACTCCATCCATTTAGGTACTTAACATTCAAAGTATAAAAGAAGCGCTAGAATAAATACCCACCATAATTAATTTGCCAGAAAAGACCGGTATAACAACCACGCTTGAGCATTGCTTGGGTAGCTGTAGGGCAAAAGATAAAATCATCCTAAAAGCTACTTAACAAATTTGTCCAAAGGCATGACAATATACACCACACAAAGGAGGTGATTTGTAAGTGTTACCATCTAATTACTCACAGCTAATTCGTTTTTTGCAAGAGGATTTAGCGATTTCTGCAGCTTCTATTGAAGTTGCGCTTCGTCACAGTCAGCTAGATCCTGGTCCTTTACCAATGATTCTTTGGCAATACGGTCTCATCACTATGGAACAATTAGAAAAAATTTATGATTGGCTGGAAACGGCAGCATAGATATGAGTAAATCGCTGAGGAGAATTAAAATATGTGGCGTCGGCTCTATCTACTCAAAAAGCCGTTAGCAAAAGGCACCTGTTGTCCCAGTTCCTACCTTTACTATTTCAGATATAAACTACTAAGAAAGTGGGTTGATAACTTGACCCGCTTTTTTAGTTTGCTCGTTAATTTCTCTCTGCTACCGCTACATTTGATCCTATAAGTCAAAATTATCAAAAGCCCCGACGATATATTACTAGCTAAAAATACCAGCGATCGCTCATTCTTTTTCTTGTGTTTTCCCTGTTTTTTCTTTTCGCTTTTTTACCCCATCAGAAATTTTTCTGACCATGCTTTGTTATGTTTTTTCCGTCTGAAATTTTACCCTCTGGAGTTGAAAAATATCTTTAATAGTGGCCTCAAAACATTGTAAACCAAATTTCGACAATGTCAAATTGTTTTTCTGCTCATTTAAGTACTTAAAAGTAAATAAAATTACATTATTATTTAATTTCTAATCTTTTTTGCCCGAAATTATAGTAAAAATAACCAAAGAACTAGTATTAATTTTAACTAATACTGTTTGTGACAAAGATTTTACCTCTGTAATATTGCGTATTTTTGGCGACTTAAAAAGTTTTCCAAAGCACTTTTTGTTTAGAGACTGGCAATTTTAGGAGTAGCTAGTAAGATTTATGCAGATGAAAGTAGGAATTTTAGGAGTTTTATTTTGAAATGTACTTTTAAAATCCTAATTAACATTTATTTTGCCAAATTAAGCGCTTTTAATAAGTTTATCTCATTTGCTTTCAATACGTACTAATAGTGCTTTTTAAACTAATCCTTACTAGGAAAGGATTATTTTATTTTTTTAGATACAAAAAACGCTTTAGCTGATATACTCATTAAAAGCAAATTAAAAGAAGGTAAGGGCGTATACAGCTTGGCATCCGAATTTCTGGGTTTCACAAGTATCTAAATTTTTTTAGTGAAGATACTTGTTTGTATTTACTTAGTTCGGAAGAAAGCAAAGTAGCAAACCACTCGTGTAGAGTTACAAATACTCCCACAAATTAGTTTTGCTACCAAAAACACTTAACATTTTGTAGAACATGTATGTAAGTTTGAGTCAATGAGGATCAGGTGAATATTAATTCCAATAATTCCATTGGTAAGAAACAAAGACATTACCAATGTATCTAACCAATGCATCTATTTGTTTTATCTTCTTTCTAGCTCCTTTCAAAGAAGGTATTTTAGTCTTGCCCAACTGTTACTAATTTCTGGCGAACATTTTTGCTGCTGACTTTAGGTTAGCTCCAAAGTTCTATGAAGATAGTGTTTCTAGAAAAGGTGAGAACGAATATGAGCGAATAAAAGTTTCCTTTTGACTGCAGTCCCTTCCAAGAACTAAGTTTTTCCTTCAAATTGCTATATAAAAGCCTTTGGGGGTATCTACACATTGGTGTTACTCCAAGGACATATTATGGCGAATACTTTAGGCGCAAATCTGACAAAGATAAACTTTGCAAAAAGACTAAGAAAGTTCTCTCTCCACTTTCTGTTCAATTTTGCACTCAGCTTAGTTTTGATCTTGTTACTGGGTTTTTTTGAGTCTGGTAAACTATTAGCTTCTTCCGGTTCAGGTGAATTCCGAGTGCGCTCCACAACCGAGCAACCAGTACCAGCGAGTGATGGTGTTGGTGCATTTCGTACAGTATGTGACTTTTCCCACATGAATAATGACGACCCGATTTTATTTCCCGGTCAAGCAGGAAAATCACACTTGCATACTTTTTTTGGAAATACCCTAACTAATGCTGCTTCTGACTATAGCAGTTTAAGAAGCAGTGGAAATTCTACTTGTCGAGGAGGTATTGCAAATCGCACCGGTTATTGGGTACCTGCGGTGCTCGATCGCCAAGGTAAAGCAATTGAACCTGCTCAGAGCCACTTTTACTACAAGTCAGGGTATCTTGGAATTTCACCTTCTCAAATCAACAAAATTCCCGATGGATTGAGAATGATTGCAGGAGATGCGAAAGCAACAGGTCCGCAAAGTGGATTTGTTCACTGGAAGTGTTGGAATCGATACACTGGTGATTTTGCTTCTATTCCCAAATGCGATATTGGTGACTTTGTGACCATGTCGGTTGATTTTCCCCAGTGTTGGGATGGTGTTAATCTGGATTCAGCCGACCATAAAAGTCATATTACCTATCCTGTAAACGGCGCTTGTCCATCTACACATCCAGTTGCAATTCCTCTGATTACAGAGAACATTCTGTACCCTGTTCCAGAAGATGGCGATACCTCTGGGTGGAGATTATCTTCTGACTCCTACAGTACTGACCAACCGGGTGGATATTCCATACACGCGGATTGGTTCGACGGTTGGGATCCAAGTATTAAGGAAGCTTGGACAAATAACTGCATTAAAAAAGGACTTGATTGTCATTCTCACCTGCTAGGAGATGGACGCGAGATCTACTAGCGGATTTTACAACTTGAATGGATACTCCTAGAGCTTAGGGATTGGAAGGAAAAATTAACAGTTCTGATAGGGAGTTTGGGAAATAGGGTGTAGAGAAGATGATTTCTTTACACCCAAGCTTTGACTGTTTTCATCGCTGTTACGGTCAGTAGCAACGCTGAATTAATCGGCAGGGGTAACTTGTCTGGTGTTAAGGTGATTGAGTGACCAACGGTAATCGATTGGTACAGAGGAACACTGACAAATTTCCTCCAAGTGCTTTTGTTGAACAGCTGCTTTGCGGATGGTTATGATTAGCTGATTGACTTGATGTCGCAGCTGTGGGTTTTTACTGACTGCTGATAGTGTTTGTTTTTCTAAAAGTTGTAGTATCAGTTCGTAGTGAATGGGCGAAGGTAGAGGAATTTGCTCCATGAAATTAGTTAAAAGTTGTATGTTTTAAATGTTGAGATTTCGACTTGTTAAGGTAACAGAAGCAAAAAGAGGACTTTCCCCTTATTTTCTCTGACTCTTCCTTTGGTGATAAGGTTAGGGTAGTTGAGAATTACAAGGGGCGAGAATCCTCCTGTTTTTCCTGGGAATAAGTAAATTCTTACACAGTCAACAAGTAACTGGTTAAAGCGCTGATTTTCTTGTTAATAAAGATTTGGCAAAGAGATTAGCGATCGCCAATTCTGGATTTGGTGATTTTACTAAAGACTCACCTATAAGTACTGCAGATGCTCCTGCTTGACTGACTGCATCTAAGTCTTGTGAAGTATGTATTCCAGACTCACTGACAACTAAAATGTTGCGTTCTTGTAGTTCCTTACCCCGGACTTTTAAAAGTTCGTAAGTTGTTTGCAGCTGTACGGAAAAATTTTCCAGATTGCGGTTGTTGATACCTACAACAGACACACCCTCTATAGCTAAAACGCGGTCAAGTTCTTCTAGGGTATGGACTTCGATTAAAGCTGCCATTTTTAAAGTATTGGCAATTTTCACAAAATATTGTAAGTCGCGATCGCCAAGGATGGCTGCTATCAACAGTACAGCATCGGCGCCTAGAACGCGCGCCAAGTACATTTGGTAGGGGTAGATCACAAATTCCTTACACAACAAAGGTAAATCTACAGCTGCACGGACTTTGGCTAAATTCTCAAAACTACCACCAAAAAACTTTTCATCTGTCAGCACTGAAATACAACTAGCACCACCTTTTTGGTATTGAAGGGCGATCGCTGCTGGGTCAAAATTCGATCGTAGAAGACCTTGACTGGGAGAAGCTTTTTTAACTTCAGCTATTAATGCTGGTTTAGTTTTTGCTTGTCGCAGCGCTGCAACAAAGTCACGAGTTGGTGGCGCTTTGCTGATTTGCTGCTGCAGCTGTTGTAAAGGCTGCTTTTCGCGCATTTTCAGTACTTCTTCTTCTTTGTGCCAAACAATTTCTTCTAAGATATTTCTGGGTTCAGCATCGGGTAGGGCTACTTGATATCTCAAATTGGAAACCTCAACAGCTGGATTTGGTGGACGGCGACGAATTTGCATACCTATTGATGGCTAACAGTTATGTAGTTGTTACTAACTTTTTTTTAACTAGCAGCTGCTCGTTTGTATGCTTCATCTAGCACTTCCGAGAGCGTGGGGTGGGCGTGAACTAAATAAGCAAGACTGTGAACCGATTGGCGGTTGGCGATCGCAGCAGAAGCTTCGTGGATCAAATCTGAAGCGTGGATACCGATAATGTGAACTCCCAGGACTTCCCCCGTATCACAACGGTAAATTACTTTTGCCATTCCTTCGGTTTCGTTTTCTGCCAAAGCTTTAGAATTTCCTTTTAGGTAACTTTTTGCCACTCCCACTTCAAATCCTTCTGCATTTCCTTTTTCCTTCGCTTGCGCTTCTGTGATACCGACATAGCTAATTTCCGGATGGGTAAACGCTGCTGCGGGGATACTGCGGTAGTCTACTTCTTTATACCTGCCACAAATATTTTCCACAGCAACAATGCCTTGGGCAGAAGCAGCATGTGCTAGCATCATTTTGCCAGTAGAATCACCTATTGCCCACAAATGGGGTACTGGTTCCCCTGCGCTCAAAACAGCCATAGTATCGTTAACAGGTATGAAATTGCGGCGATCGAGTTCCACACCCACTGATTCCAAACCCAGATTTTGTGTGGCGGGAATGCGTCCTGTAGCTACCAAACAAGCGTCTACTTCTAAGGTGTCCACGTATTCTTTGGTTTTGAAATCAGCTAATTCAATCACCACTGGTGAACCCGGAGTTACTTTGCGAGCATAAGTTCCCACATAAGTTTCAATATCGCGGGGGGTAATTAGTATTCTTTCCGCAAGTTTGGCAATATCGCGATCGAATCCTGGCATTAATTGATCCAAGGCTTCGATCATGGTAATTTCACAGCCCAAGGCTGAGTAAATGTCAGAAAATTCCAAGCCTATGTATCCGCTACCAATGATTGCTACCCAATCTGGCAGCCATTCTAACTTGACACCGCGATCGCTAGTAAAAACGGTTTTATCGTCCACTTCAATCCCAGGAGGAACAAAAGGAATGGAACCGGGGGCGAGAATAATATCTTTAGCAGTAATAGTTTTTTCGCCGCTGCTGGTTATAACTGCAACCTTTTGTACGCCTGCAATTTTACCCCAACCCCGGATAATATCAACTCCAAGACGTTTGAGACTGTTCGTTAAGTCTCCTTGAATTTTGCTGACAAGATTGCCAGCGTGGTTGGCGATCGCTTGGCGATCGAAGTGCACGTCGCCAATTTGAATTCCCAACGCCTTGAGATGATGGGCATTTTTTAACTCTCGTACCCGTCTGGAAGCTGCTAGCAAAGCCTTGGACGGTATGCAACCTCGATTGACGCAGGTTCCTCCCATCTCTGCTGCTTCCACAATAGCTGTTTTTAAACCGCAACTGACGGCGTGCAAGGCAGCTCCGTGTCCGCCTACTCCGGCGCCGATAATAACTAAATCGTAATCAAATCCTTGATTCACGTTTGTTTCCCCGCATGCTTTGCCCTATTTATTCTTAACCGACTGAGCAATCAGTGCAAGTCCTTTTAATTTTAAAGTGTTGCCAAATCAAATTGATTATTTCAGCTACCAGTGAGCCCCAAGTGCTATTCCTACAAGAAACACAGCTTCTTGTTTTCCGCTCCTACAGCAGTCAATATCTTCAAGTACCTTTTTTATCTTCCTCAAAGGAGGGTACTTTAGCCTTCCACCTACTTAGGAAAATTGCCTGCAAAACTAGTACCACAAATTCAGATGTTCCTTTAACGTCTTCTCAAACCGTTCACCCGTAGATTTTCCTATAGGCAAACTACTTTGCTATCAAAGGACTGTGGAATTTTTGCTTGTCATGCCGCAATTATAACTTGCCAAACTTTGATTTTTCCAGTTAAACTCGCCTTGCTTTATAACTTTTACCCGTACCAGTTCCTTGAGTCTTCCTATTGTTTGCGTGCTTTTTCTTTTTTTCCCTAACCTTTCCTACCCTTCCAATTGCCAAAATCCCCATTGAGTAAGTGCACTTTTTGCAATTAACTATACTCACCTCAAACCTTAATTGGAATTTTAATCACAAACTCAGTTCCTTCCCCAGGAGCAGAAATGCATTCTAAAAAACCATTGTGCTTTTTCACCACTATTTGATAGCTAATTGATAACCCCAATCCGGTTCCTCTCCCAACAGGTTTAGTAGTAAAGAAGGGATCGAATATTCTTTGTTTTACTTCTTCTGTCATTCCCAAACCATTGTCTGCTATTCTAATTTCAACATAACCAGTGTCTAGTGCTTTTGTACTGATGCGAATCATCCAATGGGGACGCCCAACACCAGCATCTGAAATTTTCTGTCTAGTAAGCTGGGAGTCAGCTTTTACCATTGCTTCAGAAGGAGCATCAATAAAGACAGAAGGTAGCAAGCAGCTGGAAAAAGGAGAATGACTGTTTACCATTGCTTCTTCTAAAGCATCAATGGCATTACTAATAATATTCATAAACACCTGATTAAGTTGCCCCGCATAACATTCTACTAAAGGTAGATTTCCGTATTCTTTTCTCACAGTAATTCCCTGACCTTTAGAATTTTCTTTGAGGCGATGTTGTAGAATTAATAGAGTACTGTCGATACCTTCATGAATATCAACTGCTTTTTTCTGCGCTTCATCCAAACGAGAAAAATTCCGCAAAGAGGAAACAATTTCTTGAATGCGTTTGCTGCCTACTTTCATGGAATTCAAAACTTTTGGCAAGTCCGCAATTAAAAAATCTAAATCAATTTTCTCAATGAGATTTTTAATTTCTATTTTGGGTTTGGGATAATATTTCTGGTAGAGATTAATCAGGGCAAGTAAATCTTGAATATAAGAATTGGCATAATCTAAATTACCAGCTATAAAATTGATAGGATTGTTAATTTCGTGAGCTACACCAGCAACAAGTTTTCCCAAGGCAACCATTTTTTCATTTTGTACTAATTGTGCGTGATTGTCCTGAAGTAAGCGCAAATTGGTTGTAGCGATGCGAGATTGCTCTGTTGCTTGCTGTAATTGAGCCAGTGTTAAAACATGAATTTGAGAATGAGCTAAAAGCAGCTGGTGAAAGTCAATTAGTCTGTGTTTTCCTGATTCTAATGCTACTACTATTGGTTCGTAAACAAGTTCAGAAGAACGTTGTATAGCTATTTGAGTAGCCTCCACAATCGTTGTGTTTTCAGAAATGATAAAACTTTCTGGTTGGAGCCAATTATAAAGTTTTTCGATAGGCTTATTCGAAAACAGGGCTAAACTATACGGACGGCTCATATATTCATAAAATTTTCGCCGTGAAATCATTCCTACGTAATGTTGGTCTTGGACTAAGAGGATTCCTGGTAATAAGGGTTTTTGTTCGAATAATTTAGCTAATTCCTCTACTGAACTATTTAGATCCATATAAATTTCCCAACCTGGTAGTTCTTGCAAAGAGGAATTTAAATTCAGTTTTAGCTGTACAATATTTTCGTTTTCAAGGGTATGGCTAATCATGTTTGTGCAGATGATTCATTGAAGTTAAAAAAAGAAATATTTCATAGCATTCAATCAGCTTACTTGCCAAAGAACTGACATGATTCTTAAAGAATTTAGTATAATACAATTTTTGTTAAGAAAATTAACAAAACCATAAAGAACGAAATAAATGATTATGACTATATTTCACCACTCCAGGTTTGAAATCAGAGAAATCCCTTAATAACCTTTTGTTAATCTTTTGCTTGGTTGCTACAGGTGCTTTTCATCCGTCTGGTTTTCTCGCATTTTTGTATACTGGTGCGTTTTCCCAGCCGAGCCAGATGTAGAACTGATATAGGATATTTGTGAACTGCTGAGAATTTGCCCAAATTTTTTGAGTTAAAGTATATTCTGAATTTACTTTTGTGTTACACAAAGCGGTATATTCGTGAAGTCAGCGTCGGAAACAATCTGTGTCAAAAATTATTGCAATCCTCAATGGAAAGGGGGGAGTTGGTAAAACAACTACCGCAGTTAATTTAGCTGCGATTTTTGCAGAAGAAAAAAAGGTACTTTTGGTAGATGCAGATCGTCAAGGTTCTGCTAGTTGGTGGTTTGGGCGCAATCTGAAAGGAATGGGATTTGACTTATTTCCAGCAAAGGATCCCGAAATTCTAGCAGATTTACGTAAGATAGAAGGATACAGCTTGATGGTGGTCGATACGCCTCCAGCGTTAAACTCTCATACATTGGCAATAACAGTAGCGATCGCAGACTACCTTGTTTTACCCACACCACCAGCACCAATGGATTTAGCTGTGCTTATCGACACAGTTACTAAAATAGTCACTCCTGCGGCCATTCCCCATCGGGTGCTGTTAACCAAAGTAGATACGCGAAGCTTAAAAGAAGCACTGGAAGCACAAAAAACTTTGACGCAACTGGGGATTCCCGCTTGCAAAAGCTTTATTCGTGCTTATCGCGCTCACGAACGAGCAGTTCTAGAAGGTGTGGCGATCACTCAATGGCGCGGGAAAAATGCACAAGAAGCACAGTTAGATTATCGTCGCGTGGCTGAGGAATTACAACGTGATTGGAGGAGATAAAAATCATGGCTAGAAAACGTCCATCTGTATCCGATATGATCCAAGAAAAAGTACAAAATACTTCTACCGGCGAATCCGTCATTGATATTACCGCTAAAGAGATTACACAGGAAGAATCTTTTACTGAACTAGAAATCACCGTCAAACAATTACAAGAACATTTAGAAAATACCCGCGAAAATCAAGAAAAATTACAGCAACAAATTCAGGAATTACAATCTATATTATCGACAAAAGAAGCTACGATCAAAAATCTCCAAAGTTCCCTAGAAACAATGCAAAATAGTGAAGAAAATCTTCGGCAAAAAGTTCAGGAATTACAATCAGCTTTATCTGAAAAAGATGTATTAATAGAACGTCTAAATCAAGAGCTACAGGAAGCCAAACAAGCAGCTCTAAAACTTGCAGAAGCTAATTCTAAGCTGATGGAAGAAGCTCAGCTTTCCAAGAAACAAAAGGAAATTTCTAAACCAGTAAGCTACAAAAAATCCTACCGCGCCATCGAAAAAATACCACCCACACAACCTCAAGCTCAAGAATCAACGGATTCTGCGGATTCTGCTCCCATGTGGTTACTTGATTAAAATTAAAATTAGCTAACTAAACTGCAGTACTGCTTGGCTTCTTTGTTGATAAAGCAGTGCTGGCGATCGCTTTGGTACGGAAGAAATCTACGAGCAGTTTCTTATCCGCATAATTACTTAGAAATAGCTGTTGGTAAGCGTAGCAAATTTTCAAAGCATCCAAACCATGGATTTATGGCAACTACTTTTGAAAAGATTGTTGAAATTATGGATATTTACTAACTACGGTGAAGTCAACAAAATGATATTAATAAAGTAAAGTAGCACAGCTAGCCACCAATGGGAATGCTATTCAGTGATTGGCAAGGATTAGGATAGACAAATGTATAATTTTTTACCAATAGCCTACTTCCAGGATAAATTTGTACCTTTTGCGGAAGCAAAAGTTTCCATCGCAACCCATGCTCTACACTACGGAACTGGCGCTTTTGGTGGAATGCGCGGTATTCCTGACCCACAAGATCCTACAAAAATCTTGTTGTTTCGCTTGGACCGTCACTGTCAAAGGTTAAGTCAAAGCGCTAAATTTCTACATTACAACTTACCGCCTGAAAAAATTAAAGAAGCTATAGTTGAATTTGTGAAAAAAAATCAACCAAATACCTCCTTCTATATTCGACCTTTTATTTTTACTTCGGATTTAGGAATTGCTCCCAGACTACACAACATAGAGAGAAGTTTTGCTATTTACGGAATTGAATTAGGTGATTACTTATCTCCACAAGGAGTTAGCTGTCGCATTAGTTCCTGGCGCAGACAAGAAGATGCTAGTTTCCCACTGCGTGGAAAAATAAGTGGAGCGTACATTACTTCTTCTCTGGCGAAAACAGAAGCTTTTGAATCTGGGTTTGATGAAGCGATTTTGATGAACTCGCAAGGAAAAGTGAGTGAAGCTTCTGGAATGAATGTTTTTATTGTCAGAAATGGAAGAATAATTACTCCCGGATTCGATCAAGACATTCTCGAAGGAATTACCAGAGATAGTATTTTGACAATTGCTCAAGATATGGGAATTCCAATTCAAGAAAGAGCAGTGGATAAGTCAGAGCTTTTTATAGCAGATGAAGTTTTTCTCAGCGGTACGGCAGCTAAAATTGTTCCCGTAACAAGAATTGAAAATTATTACTTACCAGAATCTAGACCTATTACCGAAAAATTACGAGAAAAACTAACAGCAATTACAGAAAATCGAGAACCTAATTACCGCGATTGGATATCTTCCATTTCTATTCTATCTTGACTAAAACGTAAAATTTGCTGCGCGGTAATTTGCGGTTGCTCTAGGTGAGGAACGTGACCGCAATCTTTAATCCAGATCAGCTTGCTATTGGGGATTGCTCTTCGAAAACGTTTAGCATCACCAGTACCGAGAATGCGATCGCTATCACCCCACAAAATCAGCGTTGGTTGCTGAATTTCTCCTAGTTTTTTGAATCTAAAAGCACCATAACCACCACTTTTAGTAAATGCAATGATAGCTTGATTCCAGTTAGTACATTCTAGGTGTAATCCTGCGCACAACAAAGCATCTAAGGAAGCGAGGTTTTTATTTTTGAATGTCGAACGAATAATGCTTTGGCGCACCTTAGAAATGCGTAGAAAATTGGACGCTAAATAATCTAAGGGTGGAAACATCAACTGGCTGAGGGGCGATTTTTCCACTAAACCAGCGCTAGCGATGAGTACAAGCTTTTTTACCAGTTTTGGGTAAGTCAGGGTGAAATCAATCGCCGCTGCTCCTCCCATGGAAGCTCCTACTAAAATTACAGGTTGGTTAATAAGAGCTTTCCAGAAATAATAAAGATGGGTTTTGATGTCAGCGGTTGTAAACTTTAAATTTTTTGGTCTCTCCGTAAATCCAAAACCTAACAGATCTACCGACCAGGTTTCATTGTTTTCTGCTAACAACGGTAAAAGGCGACGGAATTCTAAAACCGAACTGTCGAAACCATGGATGAGCAAAAAAGGTGTTCCACCACTACCGCTATGCACGTATGTGGTGAGAATCGGTTTTGGACTGAGGGGAGTAGTTATAGCTGTTTGTTTGATATTTTGCGCTAAAGCAATGGAAGTAGATTCTGTTAGTCGCTTGGCTGCAGTGGGAATAAAACTAGGAAACATAGGTTCAGTTTACCTTGAATACTGCTAGTTCTTCAGTTTAAATTGCCTAAAAGACGATTTTTTTTAAATTCCATGCTTTCTGAACGCTTTACCCAAGCTCTTGTTTACACTAGCCAATTGCATGCACATCAAGTTCGCAAAGGATCGGGGGTTCCCTACATAGCTCATTTATTAGGTGTTGCTAGTATAGCTTTAGAATACGGAGCAAATGAAGATGAAGCCATAGCAGCGCTTTTGCACGACGCTATTGAAGACCAGGGTGGCGCTGCTACGCGGGAAGAAATTCGCCGCCGTTTTGGCGACAATGTTACAGCAATCGTGGATGGCTGTACCGATGCCGATACTATACCCAAACCCCCGTGGCGAGAACGTAAAGAAGCATACATTACTCATCTGGCGACAGCTTCCCCTTCTGTATTACTTGTAGCTGCTGCAGATAAACTTTACAACGCCCGATCTATTCTCAAAGATTACCGTGTTTTTGGTGAATCTGTTTGGCAACGTTTTCAAGGAGGTAAAGAAGGTACCCTTTGGTATTATCAAGCCTTAGCAGCCGCTTTTCGCCAGCGCGGGCCTCATCCGCTGTTTGAGGAGTTAGAACAAGTAGTGGCTCAATTACAATTATTAAGTCGTTGAAATAAAGTTATTTTTCATCTACGACTGATTCGGAAGGCAGCAAGCAATATACGCCTACAAAGCAACAAGAGCTTTGGAGGGATAAAAGTCCCACGCTAGAATCTTTGCCAACAGCGTGGGATACATGAACAAAAAGTGCTTGTTAAGCCTTGCCGGCATAATAGGGAGGCAAGTTAGTTCCAGGGACTCTAGCGAAGGAAAACCTCCTGTCAAGTCTTCTTTTAGGAGTCTACAACCAAGATAAGTGGCGTAGGAATCCATACCATCATGTTTGATTGGTTTGGTAGGATGTCACAGCTAGCTGCTAACGTTCGTATCCGATGGGATACCAAAAGTCGCGCTTGTTGTCTACACTCAACGCAAAGTGCGGTAGTGCAAGAGTCTGTCACCGGAACATGCTGCTGACGGAGCTATCCTCATGAATCCGCCAGATGGTTTCTCCAAGCAGGTTTGCGACTGAAAGTACCTGCAGCTGGGGGAAGCGATCGCTTTCCTTGACAGGAATCGTATTGGTGACTATTACTTCTTCAAACAAGCCACTTGAGAGTCGTTCTACTGCTGGTGGAGAAAACACTGCATGGGTTGCACAAGCATAAACTTGACGTGCTCCTTCCTCACGCAGCAATCTGGCACCTTCGGAAATCGTACCGCCTGTGTCGATCATGTCATCTACCAAAACTGCTGTTTTACCCTTGACATCACCGACAACATTTAATACTTCGGCAACGTTGTGAGCCTGGCGACGTTTATCGATAATTGCCAAAGGAGCATCGTTCAACTTTTTCGCAAAGGCTCTAGCTCTAGCCACACCTCCAACATCTGGGGAAACAACTACAATATCAGACAATTGTTTACTTATTAAATAATCTAGTATTACTGGCGAACCATAAACATGATCTAAAGGAATATCAAAATATCCTTGAATTTGAGCTGAATGCAAATCCATTGCCAAAATTCTGTTCGCCCCTGCTTGAGTAATCAGGTTAGCAACTAATTTGGCAGTGATCGATTCCCGTCCTGCTGTTTTGCGATCGGCACGGGCGTACCCATAATAGGGAATTACTGCTGTTACTTGTCGCGCCGACGCTCGCCGACAAGCATCAATCATTATCAGTAACTCCATCAAATGATCGTTCACAGGATGACAACAGGGCTGGATCAAATAAACATCGCAACCCCGGATGGATTCCTGGATTTGAATGTAAAGTTCTCCATCCGCAAATCTTTTGCGGATCATTGGCCCCAAGTCTATGCCCAAGTAACGAGCTACTTCTTGAGACAGCGATAAATTGGCAGAGCCAGAGAAAAGCCGCAAGCGGTTATTTTCAGTTACTCCTGTTGCAGCTGGCAGTTTGAAAGTTGCAGTACTGAGCACAGCAGATCCTCGATGTGCATTCATGGCAATCTTATCATCAGATATTTAGATATTTAATAGAAATAGCCCTCATAAACTTGTGTAAGTTTTGTTGAAGCTTTCATAAAAACTTTAAACATACCTCCATGAGAACACAACTTCCTGATTAGCGAGGCTTGTGTGGCAAACAGACGCGCATCAATTTAACCCCTATTTAGAACATATGACTGCTATTAAGTTGAGATTTTGCCATCTACTGTTAAAAATCTATACATGATGGGTTTATTTGCCGAATTGCTTTCCTCCTGCGAGCAAGTGATTGTGAGGCTAGAAGAAATCGCTGCGGGCGAAAACTTTGCAGTTACTTAATTTCCTATGATACTACTTACAAATTGCTACATTAGCAAGGTAACTTTTAATTTGCCAGCGTACGGACCAAGAAAAAACAAAAATTAGGACTCTGGGAGTTACCAGATTTCGCTTTGGTCAACAGGCTAGTCAGAAATCAGACTGGAGCTTGGTTAAGCTAATTAAAACAGCATAAAAGACCATTTTGGAACTTTGTTTGCATAACTGGCGTCCTGAGCCTGACAAACGCTGAATTCCCGTATTCTAACAGCACCAGTATCGGGGGCAAAATGTGTATATTAATGTCTAAACATTCAAGATTTCATATTGTTTTTACTTCTGGGCACTGAAGAAGGAGTGTAAAAATAGAGTGAGTTGAGTACGATGAGGATTTATTTTTACTAACCTAGCAGCACGGTAGTAGATTGCGCGCCGGGCCAAGCACTTTTTGTCAGTAACTTTTTCCGAAGTAATGCTATTGACTGAATGAATCATAAAGATGCAACCACCAATTTCAGTTGGCACTGTTCTACAAAACCGTTATCGTTTGATACAAATTCTTGGTCAGGGAGGTTTTGGTAGAACCTACCTAGCAGAAGACCAAAGACGTTTTAACGAACTTTGTGCCATCAAAGAATTGATTCCCAACACTACAGACCCTGGAGCTTGGCAAAAGGCGCAAGAGCTTTTTCTGCGGGAAGCAGCAATTTTATATCAAATAAAGCATCCCCAAGTTCCGCAATTTCGGGAAAGGTTTGAACAAGACCAGCGCTTGTTTTTGGTGCAAGATTATGTGGCTGGAAAAACCTACCGCGAGCTGCTAGAAGAACGCAAAGCTTCGAAACAAGCGTTTACAGAAGAAGAAGTGTTGCAATTGTTGCGCTCTTTGCTACCGGTATTAGAGCATATTCACGCTCGAGGCATTATTCACCGCGATATTTCCCCAGATAATATTATTCTGCGCTCCCTCGATAACAAGCCAGTTTTGATAGATTTTGGAGTAGTCAAAGAATTAGCGACGCGGTTGCAATCGCCGAATTTAACGGCGTCAACAACTTATGTAGGGAAATTAGGTTATTCACCCAGCGAACAAATGCAAACAGGGCAAGCTTATCCCAGCAGCGATTTGTATGCACTGGCTGTGACGGCAATTGTTTTGCTGACTGGAAAGGAACCTCAAGAATTATTCGATGAAAATCAACTAACTTGGAATTGGCAACGTTGGGTGACAGTAAATCCCCAATTGGCTCGAGTTTTAAATCGAATGTTGAGTTACAGGCCGGGCGATCGCTATCAAAGTGCAGCAGAAGTTTTAGAAGCACTTTCATCTGTCGAACAACCATCACCAGCGCCACAAGTACCGTTATCCGATATTCAAACCGTTCCTATTGCTCGCCGTCCCCATCAAGTACCCCTATCTGCTCCCAGCAGCAAACAACAACCTGTAATTCCCGAACCCACGACAAGATCGGTTTTAGATAATCCCTGGGCAATGGGAACGATTACCTTAGTGGTAGCGATTGTTGCAGGATTCGGTTCTTGGGTAGTAGTGCGTTCTCTTCACAATTCTCCACCAGAACTGCCACCTACTTCACCGCAAACTTTTCCCTCGCCTGTGGTAACTGGCGGTACAACGGCGTCACCCTCAACTCCTCCTTTAGTAGAAACACCCTCCCCATCAGTACCCCCAACCCCCACAGTCAAAGTTAAGTTTTTGGATTTTAGTAAATCTAACACGGTGAAAGTAGACGGGACAATCAAAGCCAATGAAATCATCCGCTACAATTTTAAAGGCCAAAAAAATCAACAATTAACCGTGTTACTAGCCCAGGAAAGCGGCGTTTTGCTTTCTGTTTTGGGTGATAACCAACGACCTATTGAAGATGCTGCCAAAGCAGTGACTTTCTACCAAGGTATATTACCCGTTACTGGCACCTACACTATTGAATTAACCTTAGCTGAAGGAATTACTGAAAGCGATTATAGCCTGAATGCTAAATTAGAAAATTCTATTGCACCCATACCTATTCCCACACCAACAACAACGCCTACCCAAACTCCTACTGCAACTCCCACAGAAATTCCTACACCCACACCCTCACAAACTTCTTCTCCCCTACCGACAACACTACCTTCCCCTACCCAAACACCTTTACAAACTCCCATCCCTTCGCCGGCGACACCTACTTTCACAGCTACACCATTTATATTTCCCTCCGTCCCTAAGCAAGATGGTACTTCCTCACCTTTCTAGCAAGAATTTACCACCTGAGGCAGAACGGTTGTAGGTGGACTTGCCGAAGATGTATTAGATTAATTAGTAGTTGGTTGTTAATGGCGATGACTGTTAACTGCTAACTACTCACACTAACTACCAATTCGGAATTGATATTGAACGCATTACTGGTTACTGGAACAGATACTGAAGCTGGCAAAACTGTTTTGACAACAGCCTTAGCAGCTTATTGGCAAAAATATTGCTCCAGTCGCCGTCTGGGAATTATGAAACCACTGCAATCTGGAACGGGCGATCGCGAGCATTACCAAAAGCTGTTTTCTCTCCAACAATCTCCCGAAGAAATTACACCTTTATACTTTCAAGCACCTTTGGCTCCCCCGATCGCCGCAGCGCGAGAAAATCGCCAGATCGATTTGGCTGTTGTTTGGCAAACCTTGACAGCTTTGGCCCAAAATCGAGATTTTATTTTAGTAGAAGCTTTGGGAGGACTGGGTTCACCCGTGACTGCGGAGCTAACAGTAGCAGACTTAGCCAGTCAATGGCGTTTACCTGCGGTATTGGTGGTACCGGTGAAATTGGGTGCCATCGCCCAAACCGTAGCAAATGTAGCATTAGCAAGACTAACAGGGGTGAAGTTATTGGGAATTATTCTCAATTGTTTCCAACCCCGCAGCGCCCAAGAAATTGCTGATTGGACACCAGCAGACTTGATTCAGTCCCTGACGCATATCCCTGTTTTAGGTTGCTTGCCTTATTTAGAAAATCCTAAAGATTTAGACCAACTTGCCCAAATAGCATCAAATTTAGACTTAGAAAGTTTATTTGGTAGTTAGAAGTTAGCACTTAGTTATTTGCTTGTTTAGCAATATTCAATCTCCAACCATATATTTAACGAACAATGGTTTCTACATTCCCCAACTCGACTAAGATTAATTTATCCCGCATTCGACCCTCAATTCGCTCGTTGCAACCTTTACTGGTAGAATGGCGGCGACGATTTCACCAAAAACCTGAATTGGGTTTTCAAGAACAATTAACAGCTGAATTTGTCTCGCAAAAATTGCAACAATGGGGAATCGAGCATCAAACTGCTGTTGCCAAAACTGGTATAGTTGCTACTGTTAGAGGTAAAAAACCCGGGAGCGAGAAAGTACTGGCAATTCGAGCAGATATGGATGCTTTGCCGATTCAAGAACTCAATGAAGTGCCGTATCGTTCCCAACACGATGGCATTATGCACGCTTGCGGACACGACGGACATACAGCGATCGCCCTTGGTACAGCTTATTATCTGCAACAACACCGCCAAGATTTTCCCGGAGCTGTAAAAATTATCTTCCAGCCAGCAGAAGAAGGGCCGGGAGGTGCAAAACCAATGATCGCAGCTGGTGTGCTCAAAAATCCTGATGTTGATGCCATTATTGGTTTACATCTGTGGAACAATCTTCCCTTAGGAACAGTGGGCGTGCGTCCCGGTCCTTTAATGGCAGCCGTGGAATTTTTTGAGTGTACAATTTTCGGCAAAGGTGGACATGGAGCCATACCCCATCAAACGGTAGATTCAGTCGTAGTCGCCGCTCAAGTAGTAACCGCTTTACAAACCATTGTCTCCCGCAACGTTAATCCCATTGATTCCGCAGTAGTCACCGTCGGCGCCCTTCATGCCGGTACTGCACATAATGTAATAGCTGATACCGCTACTCTCAAAGGCAGCGTTAGATATTTTAATCCTTCTTATCAAGGCTTTTTCTCCCAACGCATCACCCAAGTAATTGCCGGCATTTGTGAAAGTCATGGTGCTCGTTATGACTTACAATATCACGAACTTTACCCAGCTACGATCAATAATGCCGCCATGGCTGAATTAGTGCGGTCGGTAGCTCTAGAGGTAGTAGAAACACCCCTGGGTATAGTACCAGAATGCCAAACTATGGGCAGTGAGGATATGTCCTTCTTTTTGCAAGAAGTCCCGGGTTGCTACTTCTTCCTTGGCTGCGCTAACCCTGACAAAAACCTCAACTATCCTCACCACCATCCCCGCTTTGATTTTGACGAAACAGCATTGGCTATGGGTGTGGAAATGTTTGTTCGCTGCGTAGAGAAATTCTTCGGTTGATGACAACTTCAGTTATCTTTCTTAGGAAAGAACTTTCCTAGCTCGATCAAAAACAACAACACCCAAATCCCTATTTCCAGCTTAGATATTTCCTCTTGATTGTGTGATTCTATCCAGGCTTTTGCTGATTAGTAATATCAGCCCTCGTGCCTCTTTCTCCTAACTAGTATGAGGAAATATAAGCGTTTGTCTTGGGTGTTGTTGTTAATCGACAAGACAGATGTTTCAACAGCGTTTTTACCTCTTTATCAAACTGCTTTTTGGACTCAAGGCTGTTTTATCTGCCCTGGAAGCTTATTAGCTTCTATATTTTGAAGATATCACTCATTTACCCTCTAGGGAAAGTCTTGAAACTAAACTTTACTTTCCTGTTCTCAAAGTTTTCTTCACTTTTTTAAATATTGTCTGAAGATGCAACTTTGCCAAATGCATCCTTGTTAAATCCTTAATATTAGCGGGGTAATCAGCTTTGCGATCGAAAAAAGCATTTAATTCCTCCAAAATTATTTGCAAACGCTTAATAATATTGTCAGCGCGATATTCGGCAAAAAAATTTGGAGGCAACGCTGGTGATTTTCCAGAGGCAAGCACCTTGAGAATGCGTTCGATATCGTACTCTTTTGAATACCCAGCTATTTTATAACAGTTAAATCCCGGATCTAAGTAATCAGACAATCCTCCATTGATGCTGGAAAAAACTTGACAACCACAAGCCAAAGCTTCCATCGGTTGCAGACCGAATCCTTCGGTAACTCCACGTTCTGCCCAGTACTCTGCAGAGTCGTACAAATAAATCTTAGCGCGATTGAATAACCCAGGTAAATCTTCTACAAAAGAATCAACAACGAATACTCTACACTGCTGCTGCAAAGCAGGAATTAATTCCCGCATTAAGTAATGAGAAGATTTTCTGGCCTGAACTAAAACATCAATATCTCTTGGCAGATGCAAATTTTGAAATTCGTCGGATATTTGATTGGGTAAATAATAAATTAGGGAATTGGGCGATCGCTGTCCCCAAAAACCCATAGTCGCGCGACTGACCGCCACGATGGGAATGCTAGCAGGAAGTCTAAATTTGTAGCCGGCACTGTGAGCGTGATAAACAACATTGTATTGCTTAATTCTCGAAGCTAGGTGAGCTACATCGTATCCCCAACTGATCACGAAAATAACACGATCTAAATTCTGCTGTTGCAGTACGTCATCCAGAAAAAGCTTATCCTTTTCCCGCTGACGGTAAGTGACAACTTCAGCAGTACAAATTTGTTGAGCAAGATAAAGTGTTTTTAATTCAGCCCAAAGTCCTCCACAAGCAAATTTGCCATCCGTTCCAGGAAGTAAAAAGTATAGTTTCCTCATCAAGTTAATTTCCTACATTCAAAATAGGAACTGCAAAGATTGGGGAACTAAAACAGCGAAGTTAGCTCACTCCACAAACAGTCCCCTGATTCTTTATTAGTCCCAATTCTTATTCCCGCCAGCGTACTTTCACAAAATGAGCTTCGCGTCCCCAAAGGTCTTGTGTAGACTTTATACTTGTCACTTCCAAATTAAAGGGAATAGCTGTGGTTAAATATCTCTGTACCAAAGCACCGATATCAGGAGCTAATTCTGCTGCTGTTGTTGCTGCTAATCCCAAACCTATCAGTTGTTCGATTGGTCCTCGCGGAAACACCAGATGCGTACCAATAGCAAGTCCTGCAGCAAGCAGCATTGCTACTGATAGATTGGTTCCGCAACGGGGATGTACGGCTAAGTGCCATTCTCCATTGGTCAGACGACGCAAGGCAAGTGTTACCGCACGCCGCAGATCGCTGATATTAACTTTGCCGTAAAGGTAAAACCCCTTCTCTGTAGACAAACCGCTTAATAATCCGTTATCTACTGGGTAATTGTTGGCAGTGGTTTGAGAAAATGGAGTTGCTTTTGATTCGCTTAGAACCCAAACAGTGGCATGTTCCAAGGCATGAACCTGTCGTAACATGAGAATTTCTTTTAATCCGGGTAGAAACGACAGCAACCTTAGTAAATCAGCATCTAAGGTAGGCTGGGGTGTGGTCAAGTCGAAATTAAACCAATCAAAAATAAACCCGCCAGTTTCGACAGCACAAGCAGAATTATTCATAGGAAAACTGCTCCTAACGCCGAGGGAGCAATATCATTTTTTTCAAATGTATCGTTTCAAAGCCGAAATTGTTGCTAATTTTTATTGACTGCTTTGAAAATGGGTAAGGAAGCAAGCGTTGATAGTTTTTTTCATTATAGGGAACAGGTACTGGCAATTGGAAACGAGGAACAGAGGATCAAAAATTAAAAATCCCAGCACCTCATACCCGATTACCTTTAGCCAGTACCCACTTGCTACTACTCAGTACCCTGTTAAGCTTGATTTTGAAGGATTAGCACATCACACGAGGCGTGAGGAGAGAAACAAAAATCACCTATCAAAATTTGCCTGACAGTATACTAGTACTTGTTTGCATCATTGTTGGGGTTAGGTAGGGGACAGCAATTAACATCGTTTAAACAGACTTTGCCCCAGTGCAATGCCCAGCGGACAAGAGCCACGCGATTATCTGTCCCTGTTTTGGTGAGAATATTGCTGATATGGTTATCAACTGTACGTTTACTGATTTCAAGTTTACCTGCAATTTCTTGGTTAGTTAAGCCAGCGGCCACCAAGTCAATTATTTGCAGTTCTCTGTCTGACAGACTAACAGGGGTCTGAGACTCGCCACCAGCCATGAGTTATTTCATCCTCCTTGGTATATGTACTTAATCGCTCTTTCCCATTCTAAAAGATTCTTTTGCTGGTAGGCATTTCTTATATTATGAAAAATAATATTGCCAGCGCAGCAGTTTGGAGCTGGAGTTAACTGTCTGACAAAACTGCCCTAGGATTTCGTCATCTTTTTTACTTTAGATGTAGAAAAAACAGAAAATTCTGCTTGTTTGCAAAGTATCTACAGTCGAGATTTCTAGTTATTTGGAGGAAGGAAAATTCCTGTTTAATTGTATGAATGAATGCCGTAGGCAGGTAGAAACTATTGTAGATTTTATACTGATAATTGCTTTTTTGAAACCAAAAATCCAAACATGAGATGAATAATCCCCGTGTTTTATGCCTGGGTGAAATTTTATTTGATTGCTTAGCCGAGCAATTGGGGCGATCGCAACAAGAAGTACAGTCTTGGACTCCCTACCCAGGGGGAGCGCCAGCTAATGTCGCTTGTGCTTTAGTTAAGTTGGGAATACCAGCTGCATTTATCGGTTGCGTGGGTGCAGACGCAGCTGGAGAGGAATTGGTAGAATATTTGCAAAAAATAGGCGTAGACACAACGGGAGTGCAGCGCCATTTCCAAGCACCAACACGACGAGTTTACGTGTTGCGTACCTTGGGGGGCGATCGCCTGTTTGCCGGTTTTGGCGAACACAGCACTACAGAATTTGCCGACACGCACTTGCAAGCAGAGCAACTACCAATTCCATTATTTGAAACTGCAGATTTTTTAGTTTTGGGTACTTTAGGATTAGCTTACCCCGAAAGTGGCAAAGCAGTCCATCGTGCTTTAGAACTAGCAGCAGAATACAACCTCAAGGTTTTGCTAGATGTCAATTGGCGTCCCGTGTTTTGGACCAATCCTGACATTGCACCGCTAAAAATTCGAGAATTATTTCCACAAATCGATTTTCTTAAATTATCTCGCGAAGAAGCCCTTTGGCTATTTGACACCTGCAATGCAAGGGAAATTTTCAATCGTCTGGATGGAGTGGAAGGGGTGTTGGTCACAGATGGAGAAAATGGCTGCAATTATGCCTTCGAAGAACAAGATGGTGAATTACCAGCCTTTCGGGTTCCGGTGGTGGATACCACTGGTGCAGGAGACAGCTTTGTGGCCGGGTTTATCCACCAATTACTAACTTACGGTATGCAAAGCCTCAGCGATCCAGAAAAAGCTAAACAAATTGTTACCTATGCCAGCGCCGTAGGAGCACTAACCACAACGAAACCAGGAGCGATCGCTGCTCAACCAACACTAGCAGAAGTAGAAGCTTTTTTGTTGCAGTTAGAAAGTAAAACCTAAAGCTAGCAGACGATTGATTATCTTTTTTGTTCTTCCGACATCCCTAAAACTTCTAACTGACCATCCAGCTGCAGCAGTTGCCAGTGGGTTTGCTTCCCTTCTCGCCAAAAGCGCAATCTTACCTTCGTCCCTCCTACCGATAAATTGATTAATTCCAAATCGGGAAGCCACTCGGGAAGATCGGGCTGCAATTTTAACTGTCGCTGGGGCGCATTAGCTTCCAATCCCAAAATAGTGCGAATTAGTAAAAAAATCCCACCCGCTGCCCACGCCTGGGGTATATTAGCATCTGGATAAGGTACAGGAAAATTGTCCCGTTGGCGTTCTATCCCCGCAAACAATTCTGGCATTCGTCCAGCTTGAAAATAACTAGCAGCAGCAAAAATTCCCTCCGCAATGCGATTAGCTTCCTCGTGGTAGCCGTAGCGCTTCAACCCCATAGCAATAATAGAGTTATCGTGGGGCCAAACACTACCACATTGATAGCTAATCGGATTGTAAGCTGGGTTTTGGGATGAGAGAGTCCGCACTCCCCAACCACACCACATATCTTTTTGAAAAAGCCGCTCCACAACCTTTTTAGCCCTTTCTAGCGGTACGATTCCCGTCCACAACAGTTGAACGCAATTAGAGGCAATCGATTGAATTTGCTGTTTGCGATTATCCAACCCCAGACAGTAAAAGCCTTCTTTTTCCATCCAAAAGCGATCGTTAAATCGCTGGTAAAGTTCCTCTGCTTTTTGACGTAACTTTTGAGCTGGTTGCGTCTCACCCAAGACTTCATAGATTTTAGCCGCCCGCAGCCAAGCAGCATAGACATAGCCCTGTACTTCACACAAAGCTATTGGCGGATCTACTAATTTGCCATCCGGGTAGACAATAGCATCGCCAGAATCCTTCCAGCCTTGATTGCGCAATCCTGCGGGAGAACGAGTTATATATTCAACAAAACCATCTCCGTCGAAATCCCCGTATTTATCTATCCATAACAACGCTTTTTCCAATGGCTTTCGAGCTTCAGCAAGCATGCTGGTATCAGCATTCCAATCATAAGTTTCAGCCAAAGTTACGATCCAAAGAATAGTCGTATCTACTGTTCCGTAGTAAGGCGAGTATGGTAATTTACCCAATTGAGTTATCTCGTCGCGCCGATATTCGTGCGGCATTTTACCCGGTTGAGCATCGCGCCAGTCATCTTCTTGTTCTGCTTGTAACTTGCGCAAGTTTGATCGGCCTTCCCCGGGCAAAGCCATGATAAACTGCCAGTGACTGCAAGCTAGCAACGATCGCATCCCGTCCAAAAACAGCCATAAACCAGGGAATACCAGCTGCAGGCATCCAAAATTGATTGCCTTTATGTTCCACATCTATGCGTAGCGCTGCCATATCCACAAGTGCCTGCCGGTAGAATTCCCTCACTTGCGCGTGGGAAGACTCCAAATTTGTCGCTTGTTGGAGAAAGTCATCTCTTTCTCTCACAGCTTCGGTATCGTAAGGCGTGCTGCAGGTGTGTAGAGGGACGAAAACGCGACCATCTGCCGAAACTGTAAAATTAACGCAAGTATGCCATGTTTCCCCGGGAGCGATCGCTACATCGAACATCAGACGACTATTGGCATAGCGTGCTGGCGAACTTGAATTTACCGGTTTAGTGGCGATCGCTCTGTAAAAAGAGCCGCTACGATACTCAGTAGTTAACACACCTTGCTGCCAGGTTGTTTGCGTTGTTCCCAGCGTCAAGATGCGCTTGCTTTTGACGTCAAAAATATCTGCAAAGTTCTGCAAAGTCCGAACGGATAGATAGCATTAATCTTAACGCTATGGTCTCCTTGTGATAATTAGTAATGTCAATATCTTCATGCATTCCCCCGACAAGGTTGCGCCTGATACTAACAAGCAAACTACCAGAAGGTAAAGTTCCGCTGGGTATGGGAACTTGGGGGTTTGTAAAATGGTAAAGAGCACTGTGGTGGTCAATAATGCTAGAAGCCAGCAAATTCAGTCGGTAGCCATTTACATAAACCTCATAGTAAGAAATCAAGCGCGTATCGCAAACAAACAAACCCTGAGCTAAATTATCATCAATCGAACCATCACTAGCAGTTACTAGAAAAGAAGAACCATCTTTAATAACAATCAAACCGCAATTAACAGTAACATTTACAGGCATGATGCACTAACCATTGTCGCTAAAACCTGGATACAAGGTCATGCCACCATCAACATACAAAGTGGCGCCGTTAACATAATCGGAGTCATCACTAGCCAACCACACAGCTAGCTGCTTTAGCAATATCTTCCACTTCTCCAATTCCTTGAGCGGGAATGAGTTGTAATAACTTTGCTTGTGCTTGTGGCGTCTCCCAAGCCGATTTGTTAATCGGCGTTTTAATGGCACCAGAAGCTATGCTGTTGACGCGAATTTTATGAGGAGCCAATTCCTGGGCTAAAGTTCGCATCATCATGTTAACCCCGCCCTTACTAGCAGCATAATTGACATGGCCAGACCAGGGAATCACTTGGTGCACCGAACTAATGCAGATAATTTTCCCGGCAGCAGAGGAAATATTTGGTCGAACACCAGGGCGCAAAAACTCTTTTGTCGCTTCCCGCGCGCATAAAAATTGCCCTGTCAGGTTAATATTGATGACCAAATTCCACTGTTCCAAACTCATGTCTACAAAAGCAGCATCTTTTTGAATGCCAGCATTGTTCACTACAATGTCGATGGTGCCAAATTCATCAAACATTTGAGACAACATGGCCTTGACATCATCTTCTTTACTGACATCAGCTTTAATGGCAATAGCTTCACCGCCAGCGGCTTTGATATCCTCAACTATTTTGCCAGCTTCTTCTGCTTGGGAATGGTAATTAACGACTACCGCTGCACCGCAAGCTGCCAAACCGCGTGCTATACCTTCGCCAATACCAGAACTTGCACCCGTTACCAGTGCGGTTCGACCTTTGAGAAGATAGGGAGAGTAACTCATGCTCTGATTCAGCTTTAAAAAAATAAATTTAGGAAGTATAAGAGTGGGGGAAACAAGAGCTACGTAAAGAGCTAGTTACCAGTCTTGCCAGTTTGCAGCCACTTGTGTTTTGCCTTTAGGCGCCTTGAGGTTTTGATAGCACCTTTAATTCCTCCCAGGTATAGTGTCTGGGTAACTTAATTGGCTTGGTATTGGCGCCCAGCTAGCTGCAGCGTTGCTTGCACTTCATCGCTTGCTTGTGCGGCCAGTTCTGCCAAAGTGTGACCTGCAATTCCACTGGCGATCGCTCCTGCAACTCCCCCAACTGCAGCACCTAGTTGACCGCCAACTGCACGTCCCAATGCAGTTCCTGCTATAGTTCCTCCTGCTGCTCCAAGGAAAGTAGTGATGGTATGGATGGGAATTTTCATGGTGAATTTCTCCTTTTGAGAATTGAGTTCAGCTTTAGTTGATTCGTTCTGCCAGGCGATCGCCTACACGCAAGGCATAGCCATAATTGTCAGTGTGGGATTAACTCCAGAATTAGAAGGGAAAAAGCTGCCATCCACAACGTAGAGATTATCCACATCGTGGCTACGACAATCTAGATCGAGTACCGAAGTTTTCGGATCGCTGCCAAAACGGCAAGTACCGCATTGATGGGCTACAGCTTGCAACGGTATGGTGTTGCGGCAATAAAGACTAAATGGAATTACATGTTTGGCAGTGCCCTCGATGGATTTGAGCACTGAGGTCCAGCGATGCACCAAACGCTCGGCGGCTTCTGTGTTGTTGATGGTGTAATCTAGATGTATCTTGTCTCCAACAACACGCACGCAATTGTTAGGATCGGGTAAGTCCTCCGTTTGCAACCACCACCCTACCGAGCCTTCGGCAATTAGGTGTAACTCTTGACCGGGAATTAATTTGACCTACGGAGCCAACAATGGCGGCGCTTCCGCTGGAATCATATCTGCCAAAACATTGCCGGTGTTTTGCACCATTCCCATGGGGTAGGGAAAATCTGGTTCGCCCCAGTAAAAGTCATTCACGGCAATTGTTTTTTGAAAGTTTGCCGTGTTGGGTTCCATGTGGATGGACAATAGGGCGATCGCTTGATGTTTCATAAAATTGCGTTCCACTAAATCGGAACTATTTGCCAGTCCCTTGGGGTGCTTGTTGTTAGCCGAGCGCAGCAATAAAGCTGCAGAATTAATAGCTCCACAGCTAACGACCACGATATCAGCACCAAAGTCATGTCTTTCGCCATTCACCTTTGTTTGAGCTGCAATCACTTCTCGTTCAGAGGCGCTGGTATGTAGCTTCAGAACTTGAGCATTGGTCAGCAACGTTACATTAGGGTATACTGCGCAAGTAGGCCGAATGGCGTTCACTTCCGCATCAGCTTTGCCATGAACAAGACAAGAATAGCCGTCGAAAGTATCGCAGCGAATGCAGGGACTATTAGCGCGATCGCTCTCGTTTAATTTTATTCCCAAGGGCAGATGAAACGGATAGTAGCCTAGCTTGCTGATACCAGAGACAATAACTTCCATATCTGGCTCGTGGCTCACCGGCGGATGGGGGTACGGCTGGCTGCAAGGCGGTTCGATCGGGTCTGCACCTCGCTCTCCGTGCACCTCGTACAGTTTTTCTGCCTGGGTATAATAAGGAAAGCGTCTCAACAGTCCAAATGACTTGGTAGTCAAAAATGATGGTACTATCTGGTTTACCGATCCACCTTATGGTCTAACTCAACCAAATCAAGGATACGGCGGACAACAAGAACAACCCGGTTGTTTTGTGTATCGTTTTGATCCCGCAACTGACGAAATTGACGTCGCGATCGCAGATATGATGCGCCCCAACGGACTTGCCTTTAGCCCGGACGAACGTCTGTTGTACGTATCGGACACCGCTGCTTTCGATATTCCTGGAGGACCCCACCACATCTATCTGCGTCTGCGAAATCGCAAATGGTCGTTACGCACGCAACAAAAGAGTATTTGCAGTCATTGACCCAGGACAACCAGACCGACTGCGCACAGATGGCGTGCTGGTATACGCTCCTGACGGTACCCGCTTGGGAAAAATTCTCATTCCAGAAGCATGCTCGAATCTTACCTTCGGTGGACCGAAACGCGATCGCCTTTGGATAACAGCAGGTCACTCTTTATACGCTATCAACCTCAACACCTGTGGTACGCAGCAATGATTTATAAATTTTTGCTTGGTATTGCCATCGCCTTTTTATTAGCTTCTTTTTATTTCCCCAAAATAGATCCAAGCTTATTGAGCTGCGTGAGTACCGTTTTTCCTGATGGCATCCAAGG